>Ga0209607_1000024_pt1 | contig 143973 bp, 129 predicted proteins | sample AD_UKC117_MetaG_FD_184413 | JGI IMG/M metagenome (GOLD analysis project Ga0209607, IMG submission 184413) | Active sludge microbial communities of municipal wastewater-treating anaerobic digesters from Hong Kong - AD_UKC117_MetaG (SPAdes)... | ecosystem: Engineered > Bioreactor > Anaerobic >... | reverse complement strand
GGATCATGACCACAGAATCCCTTAGTACCGTGATACACTGGTCTTCCATCCAGGTAAATGTATCTTCCTCTCCCGCATAAAATTCATGATTTCCTGCAATGGCATACACGCCCAGGGTGGTTTCAATTCTTCTAAGGATTTCACCCATTCCCTGTTCCTGTACATGACTTATTGAACGATCCACCAGGTCACCCGCTATAAGTACTACGTCCGGATGTTCCCGGTTGATGGCCTCCACAAATTTTTCCAATCTTTTGGCATCCACCAGCAATCCCAGGTGAAGGTCGCTTATTGCCAACATTTTTACGGGCTTTGAAAACCCAAGATCAACATCTCTTCGTACAAAATTCCGGTACCTTATGTTACCTGTTACCAGGACGGCTGCTATAAGAGTAAAACCCGCAAACCACAAAACAGATCGTACGGGTGGGGAAATTACAAACTTGATGCGGAACAGGTGCAAAACGCCCGAGGCAATATCCACAACCAGGAGCAACATAAAGGCATAGAGCACGAATACCAGCCACGTGTAAGATAATTTCATCCAGATCGCCTGTATCCCGGGCCATGGCAGAGGGATCATGTTCATCAGCGGAAAAGATAGCATGAAGAAAGACCCGGCAATAATGCATATCCATTTCAATGCTTCACCCCTGAACGGTGACCAGACATATCCCCTGTAAAGAACGTAAGCGGTGCCTGCCGCGTAAATAATCAGCAACAATGAAAAAAAAAGGCCGAAATGCTTCATGTTTGCGGTTTGAAAGTATCAGGATCTTTCAGCCATTCAAAAGTAACGTAGTGCTGATCTGTCATACCCAGTTTACGGTATGTTTCCAAGGCATTCCCGTTGGTTTTGGCCGCATAGAGGCGTATCCCCATCACATCATCTGATTGTTGTACAAGCTCCTGCAGATAGCGGTACAAAGCCTTGTAGACCCCCTGCCGGCGAAATTCCGGAACGGTATAAACACTCTGTATCCACCAGATCCAGGCATTCCGCCAGTCACTCCATTCTTTGGTAACCATTAAAGATCCGGCGATCTTTCCATCAATCTCGGCAATATATGCGGTTCCCCGGTGTTCATCTGCCAAATAGGCATCGGTGCCTTTTTTGACCATAGGGTATTCCAAAACGATGTTTTCGGATTCCAGGGCCATCTGCACCTGATTTTGCGCCAGAACGGCGGCATCCTCTTTTGTCGCTTTTCTTATTATCATAAAGCAAATATACGTATTTTTGCCCTATGGAAGAGCGCAAGGACAAAGTACTCAAACAACTCCGGGACTGGGATATTCCCTACCGTTTGTATCAACACCCGCCCCTGCCTACGGCAGAAGATGCAATAGCCTATTGGAAAGATATTGACGCCCAACATTGCAAAAACCTTTTCTTCAGGAATCATAAAGGAAACCGCCATTACCTGGTGGTTTTCGACTGGAAAAGGCAATTGCCCATTCACCGGATTGAGAAAATGCTCCGTCAGGGAAAACTGACATTCGCTTCCCCAAAGCGTATGATGCGTTATTTGGGAGTGGAACCGGGATCTGTTTCCCCGTTCGGCCTGATCAATGACCTGGAAAACCACGTGGTATTATTCCTGGATGATAAATTAAAAAAAGCGGAAGAGATCAGTTTTCATCCCAACGACAACTGCTTTACGGCTGTCATCTCAAAAACAGATTTCTTCCGCTTCCTGGAACTGATTGGCAATACCTGTATTTTTCTGGATATTGACCAACCGGATCTGTAAGACTAGGAGATCCTGCGGGCTCCGTCGCTTATTACCACCTCATACACTTTGGGCTCATGACCGAATTTGGCAGCAAATTGTTCTTTTGCCTGAGTCAGGAATTCCCCGTACAAAGTTTCTTTTACCAGGTTGATGGTACACCCGCCAAAACCGCCTCCCATCACTCGTGAACCGGTAACGCCGCATTCTCTGGCAACGTCATTCAAAAAATCCAGTTCTTCACAACTGACTTCATACAAACGGCTCATGCCATCATGTGTCTGGTACATCATCTGTCCTACGGTTTCATAATCATCCCGTTCAAGGGCATCGCTAACGGCAAGCACCCGTTGGGTTTCACCCACTACGTATTCAGCTCTTTTGAAGTCTTCGGCAGAAAGTTTGTCTTTTACCTGATTCAGCATATCCATGGTAACATCGCGAAGGAATTCCACCTGGGGATTTCCGTTCTCACGTACAACCCTGGCCGCGTTTTCACAAGATTCACGGCGTTTGTTGTAAGCAGAAGAAGCCAGCTCATGCTTTACGGCAGTATCCAGTAAAACCAGCTTGTACCCTTGAGGATGGAACGGAAAATATTTGTATTCCATAGAACGGGTATCCAGGCGGATAAGGCTGCCTTCTTTTCCGAAAAGGGATGCAAACTGGTCCATGATCCCGCATTTGACTCCCACATAATTGTGTTCTGTAGCTTGTCCTATGCGAGCCAGTTCAAATTTGTCAACACCCAGTGAAAACATATCATTCAGGGCAAAAGCATAAGTGCTTTCCAGCGCGGCAGAAGATGACATGCCTGCGCCCAGGGGGACATCCCCGGCAAATGCCGTGTCAAAGCCTCCGGGTTGCGCACCTCTTTTAACCAGCTCCCGGCATACACCAAAGAGGTACCGTGCCCAGGATGCTTTTGGCAGGTCGTTTTCTTCCATTGAAAACTCGGCATAATCCTGCAAATCCACTGACCAGGCACGGACTTTTCCGGTTCCGTTCCTGCGAATTACGGCCACCATGCCTTTGTCAATGGCTCCCGGAAAAACGAAGCCTCCGTTGTAATCCGTGTGTTCTCCTATAAGGTTGATCCTGCCGGGTGAGGCATAAACATCACCCGCAGGATCTCCAAATTTATCTTGAAATTGTTTTTTTATAATTTCAATATCCATACGCTTGTCTTTTACAATTCCCAAGCCAGGGCAGCCGAACCCAGTATAGCAGCTTCAGACCCGGGCAATTCGGAATGCAACACTTTCACTTTCCCTTTCCAGATAGACAGCAGGTTGTCTTCCATAGCCTGTACGGTGGGCTTGAAGATCAGGTCTCCTGCCTGTGCCAGGCCGCCAAAAAGGATAATGGCCTCGGGGGCGCTGAAGGCGACAAAATCGGCAAAAGCTTCTCCTAAAAGCCGGCCGGTGTAATTAAAGACTTCCACAGACAGTTCGTCTCCTTTGGCAGCTGCCTCGGCAACATCTTTAGACGTAATTTCATCTGCGGGCATGTTCCTCAGGATGCTGGCCCTTTGGGGTTCGATCTCCAACAATTCGCGGGCGGTTCTGGCTACCCCGATTGCCGAGGCATAGGTTTCCAGGCATCCCACTTTCCCGCAATTGCAAAGCCTTCCCGTTCTGCGCACAGAAGTGGTGTGTCCCAGTTCCCCGGCAAATCCGTCGTAACCGTATACTACTTTCCCGTCAATGATTATCCCGCTGCCCACGCCTGTTCCCAGGGTGATCTCAATGAAATTTTTCATGCCTTTGGCTGCTCCGTAGATCATTTCTCCCTGTGCTGCAGCGTTGGCGTCGTTGGTAACCACAACAGGAAGTTCCAGAGCAGCTTCAACGTTTTTTTTCAGGTGAACGACTTCCGGGTTCCCGTGTTTGTCTTTAGCCCACTTAAGATTGGGAGCAGACTCAATAGTTCCTTTGTAATAATTGCCGTTGGGGGCGCCTATACCGATCCCTTTGATCTTTTCTTTTCCTCCCACAGCCGGGGCGTTGATGATCCTGGAAAGCGTTTGCTCCAGTTCATCCATGTACCCTTTCAAAGTATTTATCTCACGTGTGTCGAATGAAGTTTGAATAATAATGTTTCCGCGGGCATCCACAACGCCCAGTTTTGTGCTTTGACCACCTATGTCAATGCCTACTACGTAAGGTTTTCCCATAATTTATTGAGTTTGGATTTCTTTATTCTTGTTGATTGATCCCACCAGCGCATAGAACAACAGGTATGCCAACCCTATGACGATCACCCAGTAACTGGATATATAGCCGGCTTTGTCGGCAACAAATCCCTGGATTGCCGGAAGAATACCTCCGCCGCATACCAGGACCATGAATATACCGGAAGCAGCTGCCGTGTATTTGCCCAATCCTTCTACAGCCAGGTTGAAAATACTTCCCCACATGATAGAAGTACACAGTCCCACCAATACTATAAACATGGCATTAATGGGAACCTGGGCCATTCCGAACGAAAGGGCACCCAGGGCGGAACGTTGCAAAACGGGCAGAGAGACCATGGTGTCAGTAGAAGAGAATATCGCAAGGAAGATCAACAGAAGCCCAACGGCAGAAGTTACCGACAGCATGACCTTACTGGATATCTTGCTCCCAACAGAGGCGCCTATCAGACGTCCTGCGAGCATAAGCAGCCAATAAGTCCCGGCCACAAACCCTGCAATGGTTTTTCCTACTTCGGGATTATCTGACAACCAGTAGATCATTACACCCGGGGTTCCAACTTCCACGCCTACGTATACGAATATGGCAACAGCGCCCAATATAAAATGCCTGAATTTGAGAGCTCCGGTCATCAAATGCATCAAAGGTTCCTTGCTTTGGGCAACATGGGGTTCGGGAATCCTAACAGCCATCAACACAAAGAATACCAGGGCAAAAACGCCCAAGGCAATGTACAATACCGGAAATACATCCTTGATGTTGGCTTTGGCTGCTTCACCAATCAAAATACCTACCAGGGCAGGTGTGAGGGTAGCCATAACGGAATTGAAGGAACCGCCTACCTGTATAAGTTGGTTGCCTTTGTTTCCGCCTCCACCCAGGGTGTTCAGCATGGGATTCACCACCGTGTTCAGCAAACACATGGAAAAACCGGCTACAAAAGCACCCAGAAGATAGACACTAAACGCGGCCGTTTCCGATGCATGTCCCGAAAGGAATTGAATGAAAACACCCAGGAAGCCGATGGCAATGGCAATAAGGGCTGTTTTCTTATACCCTATGCGCTGCAGGAGTATACCTCCCGGTATCCCCATCACGGCATAGGCTATGAAGTTAGCCGCATTACCAAGCAAACCCTGGAAATTGGACACTCCAAACTGTTCTTTCAATACTTGTCCCATTGGTGCTGCCAGGTTGGTCACAAATGAGATCATCCCGAAAAGCACAATCATCATAATGATTGGCAATGCGTAGCTTTTTTTCTCTGTTGTCATATTTAAAATGATTATTGGTTATTGTTTTATATGAAAATCCGTCAAAAGTAACGATTTCTTTTCAAAGGAAGGCTTTTCACTGCTATTATTTAACAGCAGGAGCCAGTTCCAGTGTAATTATGGATTTGGCAGGCAAAGCAAGTGTCAGAACGTCTTTTCCGGATCGTATATCTGAATAGGGTTCGGGCCTGACTGTATGGGGATGATCAAAATCATTATAATCCGTAATATGCCCCGAGGTAAGAATTCTGCCGGATATGTTTTTGTATTTTATTCCGTTCATATTGATAGTCACCTCACACGGTTTGTCCAGGTCTACATTAGCCAGGGAGATATGCATAACTCCCTGTTCACTCACGGAAGCAGTAGCATAAACCGTCTGGAGGACTTTCTTGTCACACGTAACTATGTTTGAAGTACTCACCTCCAGGGGCATATAGTCAGCTCCCTGATGCACTTTGAACATTTCAAACACATGATAAGTGGGCGTAAGAACCATTTTATCTTCTTTTGTCAGGACCATTGACTGGAGGACATTGGCCAGCTGTGCAATATTGGCCATTTTCACCCTGTCTGCATGTTGATGGAATACCATGAGCGAAAGGGCGGCTACAAAAGCATCCCGCATAGTGTTCTGTTGGTACAGATGGCCCGGTACGGTACCCGGTTCCTGATCCCACCAGGTTCCCCACTCGTCTACCATGAGCGCGATTCGTTTATCGGGATCGGTCCGGTCCATAATGGTGCTGTGGGACTTTATCACATTGTCAATATCCATGCATTTCCCAAGTGTCCGGTAATAATCGTCCGGGGTGAACTTTGTGGCGGAGCCTTTGGCATTCCAATCATAAACCGTGTAAAAATGAACCGAAAGCCCGTTCATCCGCCATCCGACTCTGTCCATCATCACCTCTGTCCAGTTGACGTCAAAATCACTGGGTCCCACGGCAACCTTGAACAAGCGGTTGTCTCCGAAATTCCTGCAATAGGTGGCATATCTGCGGTATTGATCCGCATAAAACTCAGGACGCATATTTCCTCCGCAGCCCCAACTCTCGTTTCCCACTCCGAAATACCTGACTTTCCAAGGCTCATCCCTTCCGTTTTCGCGGCGCAGGTTGGCCAGTGGGCTGTCGGCCGGGGATGTCATGTATTCCACCCAGTCGGCCATTTCTTCTACTGTTCCGCTGCCCAGGTTCGCGCTCACATACGGCTCACACCCCAACAATTCACAGAGATTCAAAAATTCATGAGTGCCAAAGCTGTTATCCTCTACCGTGCCCCCCCAGTGTGTGTTGATCATTTTTGGCCTCAGTTGCCGCGGACCTATCCCGTCACGCCAGTGGTATTCATCGGCAAAACAGCCTCCGGGCCAGCGCAGAACAGGGATTTGCAATTTTCTCAGTGCTTCCAGCACATCGTTACGGTAACCTTGCGTATTGGGGATCGGAGAATCGGGACCAACCCACAGTCCCCCGTATATGCACGTTCCCAGGTGCTCGGCAAAATGTCCGTAGATTTCTTTTTCTATGCGCCATGTATCTTTCTGCGGTTGCAGATCAATGACGGCTTTTTCTTGTGCAACCATTGGCAAACATGCCAACAATGCTGCTATAGTGATTATTTTTTTCATAATCCAAATTTACTATTTAACAGGAAAAAACCACCCCTGACGAGGTGGTTTTCCATAATAAAAACTGTTTATTGGCAAATAATCAGATTTGTGGGGTTAACACATTGTTAACGGCTTCAAAAATTTCCTTTTTCACAGTAATTGAGGCTTCAGACCGGATGTCGGCAGAAGAAGCTCCCAAACGTATCTTATAGGTACCGGGTTCGGTCACCCAACCCGAACGTTCCTGGTTATATGAGGCAAGATCATATGTTGAAAGTAACATTTCCACCTTTTCGGTTTGTCCGGGTCCCAACAACCCTGTTTTGGCAAAAGCTTTCAGTTCTTTCACGGGTTTGATCATATCTTTCCCGGGCGCAGACACATAGAGTTGTACGGCTTCTTTTCCGGGCAGGTTGCCTGTGTTGGTAACATCAATACTTACCGTGTATATTCCCCGGCGAAGGGAAATTTCCGGTTCCCCGTATTGAAAGTCTGTGTACGATAGTCCGTAACCGAAAGGATAGGATACTTCTGTTCCGTAATGTTCAAAAGCACGATACCCCACAAAGATACCTTCTTTGTATTCAGTGTAATCAACATTGGCTACGGGGTCTCTTTCCGGTTCGGGAGTTCCGTCTCGCATGACGGCCATCAGGGGAGCTCCGCTTTGGGGTTCGTTTCCTGTGGGGAAGTCAGCTGATGAAGGATGATCTTCCCAGGCCACGGGAAATGTCATGGTAAGTTTGCCGGATGGATTCACTTTCCCTGTCAGGATATCGGCTACAGCATTGCCGCCTTCCTGTCCTCCCTGCCATGCAAGGAGTATCGCATCTGACAGATCTTTCCAACAAGCCGTTTCAATAACACCGCCTATATTCAGTATCACAACCACTTTCTTGCCTTTCTCATGAAAGATCTCAGACACCTTTTCAATCATTTCCTTTTCTGTGTTTGTCAGCAGGAAATCATCCTCCAGGCGGCGGTCCATGAATTCTCCCGAATTACGGCCTATGGTAACGAAAGCAATATCGTTTTCCACAGCCATTTTGCGTATCATCCTTTCTGAAGGAAGGTATTCTTGAAAAGGCTTTTGCGGCATAAAAGCACTCAGCATATCTTTTGAACGTGTCTTCTCCCGTTTCTCCACTTCTTTTTTACGGTAATCCAGGTATTCTTTTTTCAACGTTTCATCTAGTGTAAAACCGGCATTTTCCAATCCTTCCACCAAAGAAACCGTATATGCCTCGTTCACGTCTCCACTGCCGGTTCCTCCGGCAATGAATGCATAGGAAGTATTCCCGAAAGCGGCAATTTTTCTCATATCTTCAGGTAGGGGAAGCAGATTTTCGGCGTTTTTCAGCAGGATCATGCCTTCGGCACCTGCCTGACGGGTAACCTTTGCATGAGCTTCCAAATCCGGTTTGTTGCTGTATTCATATCCACGGAAACGAGGAGAAACAACTATCAGTTCAAGAATGCGCCTTACATTGGTATTAACATATTCTTCAGACAGGGATCCATTCTCCAGGGCCTTCATAATGTCTTCTTTCTGGTTGGGCCTTCCGGGCATCATCAAATCGTTGCCTGCGTAAACCTGTGCAGGGGTGTCGGATCCACCAAACCAGTCAGTCATGACCGTACCCCGGAATCCCCATTCATCGCGGGTTATGGTAGAAAGTAAATCACGGCTTTCCGATGCATAAGTGCCATTGATTCTGTTGTAGGAAGACATTATGGTCCGGGGGTTTGATTCCTTAACCGCAATTTCGAAACCTTTCAGGTACAATTCCCTGAGTGCCCTGGTGTCAATCCGTGCATCATTGCCCATACGGTTGGTTTCCTGGTTATTCACGGCAAAATGTTTGATGGAAGTACCCACCCCGTTGGATTGTACTCCTTTTACCATGGCTGCTGCCATTTTCCCCGTAACCAGGGGATCTTCCGAATAATATTCAAAATTCCTTCCGCATAAAGGATTGCGATGCAAATTCATACCGGGCCCCAGCAATACGTCGCATCCGTATTCCAGGACTTCAGCTCCCATGTTTTGTCCCACTTTTTCAACCAGTTCCAAATCCCAGCTGGATGCCAGCTGCGTGGCAATGGGAAAAGCGGTACAATAATAGGTGTTTTCATCTCCTTCACGCAACGGAGCTATCCGCAGACCGGCAGGACCGTCGGCCAACACTATGGCCGGAATTCCCAGGCGCGGAATGGGCCATGTAGTGCCTGCTGCTCCGGGAACCAGGTTGCGGGTCTCTCCCACTACGGGATTATCTCCTGTAAAACCGGCCATACCCGTACCTATGAGTAACGACACTTTTTCTTCAGTTGTCATTGTCCCGATAATTTCTTCAATATTGTCGGGATTTAATTGCGGAACGCCGTCAATATAAACAGTAGGCTGTTTACTGTCTTGGCAAGCGGCTGTTGACAGCAATAAGGCCGTAATAAAACATACGTTTAAAAATTTTTTCATTCTTTTAAATTTAGGCAAAAATTAAGCTATTTAAAAGCAAAGTTAAATAAAAACAACACTAAATGAAAGGAAAGAAAAGAAAAACAGCCATTTATTTAAATAATAAAGGAGCGAATTCAGAAAGGTATACCCTCCAATTGGTCCAGGTATGTCCTCCACCACTTTCCCTGTAAACATATGGTAAATTTATCTTGTCAAGCAACTGACGGTATTCGACATTTGCTTTATACAGGAAATCTTCTTTACCAATACCTATCCAGTACAGACTGTACCCGTTATCACGCTGTTGTTTCAAGGTGCCTTCAATATCCAGGTATACAGGATCTCCGGACACTTTTTCATCGGGCATGATAGCAGCTGAGAATAATCCGATATAATCAAATGTGTTGGGGTAATACCTGGAAATATGCAACGTGTGGTATCCGCCCATGGAAAGTCCGGCAATGGCCCGGGCTTTGCTTTTTGGAATAGCCCTGTAACGGGATTCCACAAAACGGATCACGTCTTTGAAAGAAGATTCAAACTGCCCGTCCATGGTACCCTCCAGTTGCATGGCGGGTTTGTACAGTCCCAGGGATGATTCACCGGGAGCCGCTTCCTGGACTACATTCCCGTTGGTCATCACAACGATCATGGGTTCTGCTTTTCCGGCTGCGATCAGGTTATCCATGATCTGGGCTGTTCTGCCCAGGTTGATCCAGGCTTCTTCATCCCCGCCCATACCATGAAGCAGGTAAAACACCGGGTATTTCTTTTTGTTGTTTTCGTACCCCGGCGGCGTATAAATGGTTATCCTGCGTTTTTGTACGTATTTGTTGGAAGGACTATCGTACCATGTACGTGTTACCGTGCCATGAGGTACCTTTTGTACCGAGTACAGATCACCCTGGCCTCCGCCTACGATCACAATATTGGTCACAGTAGCCACATCCCTGATCTGATGTACGTTGTTGGGATCCATCATACGCAGGCCGTCCACGGTAAAAGCATACCCGTACAAATCCGAATCTAATGGTTTTGTGGTAAAAGTCCAGACGCCTTTTTCATCTTTTGTCATAAGCTCGCTTCCGGGCATCCATCCCTGTGCAGGAATAAAGTCTCCGAAAATCCTTACTTCTTTGGCATCGGGTGCCAAAAGACGGAAAGTCACTGAATTGTCCGGATTCACCTGTGGAGAAGTTATTTGGGGGCCTCCCATAAAAAGGGCCTGTTGCGCCATAAGCACAGGTGAGCACAACAGGCATACAAGTGTCAGATAAACGATTCTTTTTATCATTGATTCAATTTTTAAAATTTAGCGAATGTAACGTTTTCTGCGTCACCATCCGGGATTTTGTGTCAGATTCTGGTTTACGTTCATCTCGTGTTCCGGGAAAGGCAACAATTCGTGTTTTCCTGTCTTGAAACCGTATTCGGTATTGGTAACAGCAACCGATACCGTTCCGTCGTTGTGCAAAGCCGGAATGGTTTTTCCCTGTTGTGCAAGTACCGATGCCGCATCACCCCAGCGTACCAGGTCCTGGTAACGGCAGCATTCAAAGCAAAGTTCCAGGCGTTTTTCCTTCTTGATGTCTTCCAGGGTCAGGCTGCCCAGGGGTTCCAGCTGTGCTCTGACGCGAACCTGGTTGATATAGTTCAGAGCAGAGGCCTGGTCTCCGGACAACAGGCAGGCTTCGGCAGCGAGCAACAATACCTCGGCATAACGCATCCAGCGGAAATTATTACAGCTGGAGTAACCCCAGGAATTGGTCACTACTTCATTTTCCGGGAAACGGTGTTTCCATTGCAAGAATCCTTCATTTCCATACAAAGGTGTTGTGATTTCAATGGGGACATAGACCATTTCAAAGGTTTCCCAGTTGAAAGCCCATCCGCCGCCCATCTGTTCACGTGTTTTCATGGTATGGCTCAGACGATAACCTTCAGGGCCTTCCATTTCCACAAATGCATTGTATAATGATTTGGTAGGATTGAAAAATCCCCATCCCGTATTCCAAATCCCTTCCGGCATTCCCGTCAGGTGGTCGGAACGCCAGTTGATCATCAGGGAGAAGAGCATGGTTCCCTGACTCCAGGCATTGTCCGGATCGTTTATGGCGTTGGATTCAAAGATGTTTTCAGGTCCAAAATCAGTGGCATCACGCAACAATTGGCTGAAATCATCCACCAAAGTATATTTATTGGAATTAATTACCGCTTTCAGGCTTGTGGCCGCTTCCGCATATTTTTCCTGGAAAATTTGCGCTCTTCCCAGGAAAGCCAGTGCCGCTTCTTTGGTCAACCGGGCTCCAATGGCCTCCTGGCCGTCAACACTGCTTTTGGAAGGAAGTACAGCGGCTGCTTCGGTAAAGTTTTGCTCTACCCAGGCCCACATGGCGGGGATGTCCCCGTTGGGCAACTGGTATTCATCGGCACCCAGTACGTGATCGGCAAAAGGAACGGCCCCCCAGAGGGTAATGAGCTCGGTCATGGCCCATGCACGGGCGGCCTTGGCTTCACCCACGACTCTGGCTTTGATGTCTGTATCCGGTTCCACACGGTCCACAATCAGGTTGGACATGTAAATAATACTGTAAAATCCGCTGAAAGCACCGCTGACCACCGTACTGGCGGTACTGAACCGGTATTCGTTGATCATTTCATAATTGCTGTTGTCTCCCCTGCCTCCGCCTCCGCAATAGACGTCATCGGACAGCATATTTTTAAGATAAAAATTGTTGAAATACTGACCTCTCCATGTGTTGTAAACGGCTGTTATGGCTTCCATCGCCTGTTCGTCGGTTTGGTAGAATATTTCCTCGGAAAGGACTCCCCATTGATCAATATTCAGACGTTCGGCACATGAATTAAGTACCAACAGGCCAAAAATCAAAGTGATAATATATTTTTTCATGGCTGTATTCTTTTAAAAAGTGATATTTAAACCGAACATAGTCTTCTTGGACAGGGGGTATGCCCCTTTGTCCAGACCCATTCCATAAGTGGAACCGTACGATGCTGCCTCCGGATCCATTCCCGGATAAGAAGTGAAACAGAACCAGTCGTCAAGTGAGACATAAAAACGCAGCGAATTGACAGCTATCTTATGCATCCATTTTTGAGGCAGGGAATAGCCCAGCTGTATTTGTTTGATCTTGAAATATGATCCGTCAAAAACATTGGCATCCGACATCCAGAATTTATCTTCATCATTACTGCCGGGACGGGGATACAAGGCGTTCGTATTGTCAGGTGTCCAACGTCCATCGTAAAACATCGACAATTTGTTTCCTTGTGGACGGTCCACCCTGTTGAGCAATGAAAAAATATCATTTCCCTGGGATCCTGCGCCAAATAGAGTCAAATCCAGTCCTTTCCAGGACATATTAATGGTTAGCCCGTATGTGAAATCCGGCAAGGCGCTTCCAATCATGACTTTATCATCGTCACTTACCAGTCCGTCGCCGGTATGGTCTACAAAAACGGGATCACCTGTCTGGGTATCAATATGATCCAATTGGTATCCGCGCATATACCATACCGGGTAACCCACTTCAAATGCAGTCAAGCCCGAATATGTATGGTAACTACCACCCGATATACGGCTGATAGACGGATCCAGGTAGGTTACTTCATTCGTAACAGTGGAAAGGTTCCCCCTGATGTTGTAATTGAAATCCCCAATGTTTCCTGTATAGCCCAGTTCAAATTCAAATCCGTGATTGTGTACGTTTCCGGCATTGACTGTAGTGCTGCTTACTCCGGTTTCGTACGGAGGTGTCGTAGCTACCAAGAGGTCTTTGGTTTCTTTCGTATAAAAATCTGCCGCGAATGTGAGCCTGTCGTTAAACATCCTCAAATCAATACCGATATCTATTTGTTCAGATGTTTCCCAGCGAATATCCGGGTTGGTAAGTCCTGTAGGTGCCGACCCTATATTGTAAGCAATTTCATTGAAATAGGGATAGGTATAACTGGAAGCTATGGAAGTGCGGTAACGGAAGCCTCCAAGGGGGCCTATGTTACCGTTCTGGCCCCAGCTGGCACGCAATTTCAGGAAAGAAATGAGGTTGTTGCCCTGCATAAATCCTTCTTTGGATACAACCCATCCTGCCGAAACGGAAGGAAAAGTACCCCATCTTTTTTCCACGGGAAGTACAGATGCATCAAATGCATCCCGGCGCAACACAGCCTGGAGCAGGTATTTGTCCCTGTAAGAATAGGAGATACGTCCAAAATAAGACATTTTTGATGATTTGCCGAAACCTCCTCCTATGGTTCTGTTTGCTGTCGGATCTGAATACCCGATGTCGCGAAACAGAGGCAGATCTTTCGTAAGTTTGTCTGTTCCTGCCGAAGCGTAGTCGTTACGGTTTTCGGCAAAAGAAATACCGGCCATGAAGTTCAGGCGGTGATTGTCAATTTCCAGATCGTAATTGGCAAAATTTTCCCACTGGTAGTAAACATTGTTTGCGGCACTGCGGCTTAAGGTCATTTTACTGCGGTATACCATGTCGTTGGCATAATACAATCCTCCGTATGTTTTACTGTTGTTGTAACCCAGGCGGTAACCGAGTTTTGAGGTGATGGTCAGGCCTTTGACAGGGGTGAAATCGGCAAAAAATGTTCCCAGAAGATTGGCCCCCCAGGAATCCGACTGCGTAGCATCACGCATGATCATGGGATGTACCTGTTCAGCTGTGACAAATTGGGAAACTCCGTAATAATCCCCGTTCTCATTCTTCAGGTAATCATTGTATAAAGCCACCCAATCCGGATCATTTTGATTGTTCTTCATAAACTGAGGCAGTTCGGAAGGACTGTATAAATTGGGAGTAAGCGGGTCCATCGCCAAAACGGCGGCCAGCAAACTCCCGTATTCCGAACTTTCACTGACTGACCGTGTATCCCATTTTTCTATGGAAGAAGTCATCCCCACACGTAACCATTTTTTGATCTTGTAATCTGCATTAACCTGACCGGTAAGACGATGGTAAACATCCGCATCTCCGGCAACGATTCCGTTTTGATCCAGGTAATTGATTGAGGCAAAGAAACTGCCTTTTTCACCTCCGCCCTGGAATCCCAGGCTGTGACGTTGCATCAGGGATGTTTCAAAAGCCACATTTGCCCAGTTGGTATTGGTTACTCCGTCGTATTTCTGATCAAACTCGGCTTGCGTAAACGTGCCTGCTTCCACCATGTAGTCCATGTACTGTGAAGCATTCATAACATCGGGCACCTTAGCCAAATCGTTTAACACATATTGAAAATCATAAAAGATCCTGCCTTCCCCTGCCCTTTTTCCGGAACGTGTGGTTACCAGTACGACTCCGTTACCGGCCTGGGCCCCGTATATGGCGGCAGAAGCAGCATCTTTAAGGACTTCAATGGATTCAATATTGTTGGGATCCAGGTATCCCATATCAGAAACCTGCAACCCGTCCACCAGGATAATCGGATCTACAGAACCTGAATTGGAGCTAATTCCGCGAACCCTAATATCCATGCCTTTTCCGGGAGCTCCGGATGTGGTAATAATCTGTACACCGGCGGTTTTTCCCTGAAGGGCTTCTTCTACACGTGCAACCGAACGGTTTTCTATGTCATCTGTATTGATCTTTGCAATAGCACCGGTTACGTCACTTTTACGTTGCACACCGTACCCGATAACTACAACATCTTCCAGGAAAAGAGCGTCTTCCTGGAGTGTTATTTCAAACACACGACGATCGCCAACCGGGATTTCTGCTGTTTTAAATCCCACATAAGATACAGCGATCGTAGTATTTTGGGGAACTGAAAGTTCAAATTTCCCGTCCTGATCCGTGCTTACTCCCCGTTGCAATCCCACAGCGGTAACATAAGCTCCGGGTAAAGGCAGACCGGCCTGGTCGGTCACAGTACCACTGATCCTGACCTGTGCATCCTGCGCTGTTACACTTGCCGGCACAATCAGCAAAAAGCTGAAAACCAGCAACGAAAACATGATCACAGGACCATAATTTAGTTTTTTCATAAAAATTGGTTTTGGTTATTAAATAATGGTTAGTTAGTTTGTTGGTCTATTAATTTTTTGTTTATCTCCAAAATAAAGCTGATCAACTCCCTGTCGTGATGGTATTCCATCCGGCATTGGTTGTCGAATACCATTGTAGCTCCCGTTCCGGGATCGAAGGGATCCCATTCCGGCAATGAAGCGACATTGGGATTGCCGCTGCGGGCAAAATTGATCCAGGCGCGACTCATTTTATCTGCAAGACGGGAAGCTTCCTCCCCACCTCCCGTCATGTGCCGGCTCCTGTGAATATTGTTAAAAACAAATGGCAATTCCATACAATGCATCGCACGCAGCGAGCCGTCCAGCACCGGGGATTCCCATCTGAATAAATACATATATACCGGGGCTCCTTTCTGACGTGCTTTCATTTCTGCCTGATATAAAGCTCCCTGACGAAAACGCGTGTCTATATCAAACAAATCTGCAGGCCGGAATCCCGGGTACGCCGCAGCAACGGCTTCAATAAAAGAATCTGTTTTATCCCCGTATTTTTGGTTAAGTATTTCCCGAGCCTTGTGAAGATCAATGTTTCTCAGATCAGGCATATATGTACTTGCACAGAATTCGTGGAGTGTTGTTCCTATTATCATAGGTATATGTTTTGCCGTCTCGGGTGCCTCATGCTCAAAAGGCTGTTCGGGCAGAAAAATCCCGTCTGTTGTGGGTGCCCACCCGAAAATCAGTGATTGAAATCCGTCTGCTTCCGCTTCTTTTCCAACTCGGGCAACGGCTTTTTCCCCTGCCTCTGACAATGTGCGGTAAGGTATGTCTTTAAGTTTTTCTATCTGCGACGGTTGTAATGCCAGTTCACGCATTACTTCCAACCCGATTTTTCTGGAATATTCAGGTTTCATGGCAGATATCATGGATCCGCTTTGTACTATGGCTTTGTGAAACAATCCGGAAGCACGGGGAGTTGCCAGCAATGTGGATACTTTTCCTCCTCCGCCGGATTGCCCAAACAGCGTTACATTCCCGGGATCTCCGCCAAAGTTTGCGATGTTGTCCCTTACCCATTCCAGGGCCGCAATAATATCCAGAATACCTAAGTTTCCCGTCAGACTGTATTTTTCTCCGAAAGCCGACAAATCCAGAAATCCCAGAATATTTAACCTGTGATTCAGAGTGACGACCACAATATCTCCGGACAAAACCAGTGATGCCCCGTCGTATGCAGGCAATTCCTGTCCCGATCCTGCCGAGTAACCTCCCCCATGCAACCAGACCATGACAGGACGTTTTTTTCCGTCATCCAGGCCGGGTGTCCAGATATTCAGACGCTGACAATCTTCTCCAGGAAATCCGTCATCCCAGTTAAAAGCAAAAGCCTGTTCATCGCTTTGCCATCCGGTCCTTACTGCCTGTGGACATACCGGTCCGTAAGCCCGGCAACTGCGTATACCTTCCCATGATTCAGGACGTTGCGGCAATTCAAAGCGTAGCGCTGTCGCATATGGAATGCCTTTGAAAATAGAAAGCCCGTTTTCGTTGTAACCGGCAACTTTGCCGGTAACGGTTTCTGCCACGGCATCAGAGGAAGAAGCTATTACCCGGGAAGTGTTTTTGCCAACAAACATTTGACTGTCTGTTCCCCGGGAGCACCCTGCCAGGAACAGGGCAGATACACACATAATAATACCAACAGTATATTTCATAATCATATGGATTGCGTTATTACAAAACTACTGCGACACGCTCATCCGGGTTTTCCGGAATCATTACATTTTTTCCAAATTTGTCCATATGAAGGTTGCATTTGTTTCTTTTTTGTTCAATTTTTATCACATTTTATCAGATTTGTCAAATTCTGCTTTGATTTCTGTATTTTCGTCTTCAATTTTACTTTTACCCGGTTTATGACAATCCGACGTCTTGTTGCAACACTTTTTTTTATTTCCATACTGCTCTGTGGATGTACAAACACAATATCATCACCCGAATTTGCCGATGGATCATTTTCCCTTTCTTCAAGTTTATCCAACCAGAACATCAGGTGTTTTGGAGAAGATAAAAACGGATATATATGGATAGGTACCGGCAGGGGGCTGAACCGTTTCAACGGTTACGAGTTCAGCCGATATCTAAGGAGTGGTGACAGTACCGCTCTGGTTGACAATCAATTACAATATATTTTCAAAGATTCACGAAACAGGATGTGGTTCCTGACGGTAAACGGACTGAGTCTCTACGGCCCTGACGGGCATTTTACCAATTTTCCGGTAGAAGGTCCCAACCGTAATTGCATTCAACTTCTTGAAAATTCCGAAGGAACATTGTTTCTGAGTCTGGGTTCTTCCCTTTCTGTTTTTGATCGGGAACGGAAGGTATTCCGGCATGCATTGAATTTTGAATTTTCCGGGTTCCCGAATACATTTCACATGGACCGTCTGGACAGGTTATGGCTGGTAACTCCGGCCAAAGTGTTCTGCTACGATTCCAAAACACTTGAGTTGAAAGCTTCATGGGAAACGCCGGGATATATCACATACTCCCATCTGCGAGATAATGGAGAACTTTGGCTTTCAGGGGCACAATTTCTCTCTATACTGGACACCAGGACCGGTGGTTATTCTTTATTACCCGCGGGGATTGCCGGCAACCGGGTCTTGATGAATTCCAAAATAACAATTATTCAGCCGTACAACAGGAATTCAATGTTGATCAACACTGCCGACCAGGGTCTGTTCCTGTACCTTCCATTTACAGACAAATTGATCCATCAGAGTGACAATGATTTTCCTTTTGATGTTCCGGATGCAGAAATCACATCCTTATATGAAGATTCACGTTCCAATATTTTCATAGGAACTTATGACAAAGGTTTTTTTGTAAACAATCCATCACGCAAGTCCTTTGGCAGAAACAACTTACTTACCAAAAGGTATAACGGCAAAAATATTGTTTCATTAGATACGGACAGCAACGGGAATGTGTGGATATCTGCGCGGAGGGAGGGCATTTCTGTTTATGACCGGGAAACTGATTTATTAGTGGATCTATCGGACAGGATAGAAAACCTGGCTCCGGGATTTTTAAATGACCCTTTGATCAACATTCATGTAGCACCGGATAATACGGTCTGGCTCTATCATTATACAGAACTGATAGCCCTGAAATACATCCGGGATAAAATCTTTCTGGTAAAACGATTTACATCTCTTCCGTCCATCCTTTCAGTCACCTCGGACAAAGAGGGAACATTATGGATAGGGACTTTCAGCCACCAGATCTTTTTCCTGGAAAAAGGGTCCTTTGAAATAAAACACGTGGATTTATTTTATCCCGGATTTGTGTATATTCCTCATGTTCTCCCCCTATCCGACGGATCCCTTTTTATTCCGGGGTTCAAACAGAATCCAAGGATCTTGTATCCGGAAGATATGAGCTTTGAAAAACTGGATATGCAACACCTTTTTCAGGATTTGCCACTGATCCCTTCTGCATTAATGGAAGATTCGGCCGGCATTATCTGGATGGGGACTGTCGGAAACGGCCTGATAAAGTATATACCTGCCACAGGTGAAATAATCCCGGTCAGAGATTTGTCCTGCAATGACATAAGTGGCCTGTTAGAAGACAACACCGGGCAGGTATGGATCAGTACCCAATATGGATTGATCCGTTACGACAGAACCATAGATCAGTATTTTAGCTATACGGCCATGGACGGTATATCAGGGAACCAGTTCAACGAAAGGAGTGCCGTCAGACTTCCCGATAACATATTGATGTTTGGAGGAACACACGGTATCACTCATTTCAATCCCCTGGACATTGCCAAAAAAAGATCTGTTCCGTTATGTTTTGAACACCTGAAGATCCACAACAAACTGGTTATGCCGTCCGGCAACGGACCTATAAAACGCGAACTGACAGAACTTCCTGAAATCACGCTGGACCATACACAAAATAACTTCAGTATATCATTTGCCGCACTTGATTACAATAACACAGCCCCGCGTGTGGAATATTTTTACCGTTTATCCGGCTTTGATAAAGAGGACATTTCGGCCGGCCAGCACCGGGAAGCTTATTATTCCAACCTTCCTGCGGGTAAATATACATTTACCGTACAGATTAAAAACCATGATAACACCATAGCAGAAACTTCACGATCGCTTTCAATAAGGGTCAAAAACCCGCCCTGGCTCTCCTGGTGGGCATGGCTCCTTTACGGATTGTCGGGGGCTCTGATCCTGGGAAGCATACTTGCATTGTACCTGAGGATCAAGAAAAACAAAATTAAAACCCGGCAAATTGAAATGGAGCGGGAACGGGAATTCCGGCAGAATGAGACCAACTTGAAATTCTTTTCAAATATTTCACACGAATTCCGCACCCCTCTGACCATGATAGCCGGTCCGATTTCTACATTAGCCCAGGATAACACGATCTCTGAAGAAAACAGGCAATTGGTATTTATCATTCAGCGCAGTGTCCGCAGAATGCTCAAGTTGATCAATCAGTTGCTGGATTTTTATAAACTTGAAAACGATACGCTCAACCTGCGGGTCAGAAAAACTGACATCATTGAGCCGGTAAATAAGTTGGTGGATATTTTCAGGATCAATGCTTCCGAAAAAGACATAACCTTGCGTACCAAGGGGCTGGAAGACACATTCCTCACCTGGATTGACGAGGATAAAATTGACAAGATCATAGGAAATCTGTTGGCCAATGCGGTAAAATTTGCCACTCCCGGTAAAGGACGTATAGAGGTGACATTTGATGTGATAGACAGTAAAGATGCTGCAAAGAGTTTTGACCTTGACCAAAGTGCAGGGCCTGTATCCTCCTGGTACGTTAAATTATCGGTTGCAGATAACGGTCCGGGATTTGACAATAAAGACCTTGCAAAGGTGTTTACCAGGTATTACCAGATGGAACGTCAGAAAACCGGATTTCTTTCCTGGGGAACCGGAATAGGATTGTATTATTCCAGACGTCTTGTAGAAACACATCACGGATTGATTAAAGCAGAAAATAAATCCGACGGGGGCGCCATGTTGACTTTCATCATTCCCGTGGATGAAACCGCCTACGATCCTTCAGAACTGGATTTCTCTGAACCCCCTGCAGACACAGATGCTGCCTTCAACCCGCCCGGATCCTATACCGACATCATTCAGGAACAAAAAGAAAACAACAAAGAACTGCCGGTGATTCTTTTAGTAGAAGACGACACAGACGTAGCTCATTACCTGAAAATGATTCTGCGTCCTCATTACCACGTTATTCACGAATTTGAAGGGCAAACAGCTTTGAATTCCATGGAAACCACCTTACCGGATCTGATAATCAGTGATATAGTAATGCCGGGCATGGATGGCTTTACATTTTGCCGTAATATTAAAGAGAATCTCAGTTACAGTCATATACCCGTCATACTGCTTACAGCCAAAACAACAACCGAAGAAAAAGTCAACGGATTTGAGGCCGGCGCAGATGCTTATATTACAAAACCGTTTGAACCACCTTATCTGGAAGCTGTTATTAAATCCCAACTCAAAAACAGGGAAACCCTGCACCGCCTTCTTGAAAGAACCACAAAACCACCCCTGGATGTAGATGATAAAGAGTTATTGCCCCAGAATAAACAGTTTTTGAAAGACTTGTACGATCTCATGGAAAAAGAGTTGTCCAATCCGGAGCTTAACATTCAAAAAATGACGGAAACACTTAAGATCAGCCGGACCAAATTTTATTATAAAGTCAAAGGGCTTACAGGGATGAATCCCAATGTCTTTTTCAAGAATTACAAACTGAACCGCGCTGAAGAGTTATTGGGCACCGGCAAATACAACATCTCTGAAGTTGCTGATCTGACAGGATTCAGTACACTTTCGCATTTCTCCATAAGTTTCAAGAAACACTTTGGGGCTGCTCCCAGCGAATACCACAGGAAATGAAAACCTGACCGGTCAATCCTGTAGTTTTTTGTACTTGAACGGTTTGATTTCTGTTCCCAGGCGGCGTTTCCGGTTCTCTTCATATTCACTGTAAGAGCCTTCAAAGAAATATACCCCGGAATCACCTTCAAAAGCCAGTATGTGCGTGGCAATGCGATCCAGAAACCACCGGTCGTGAGATACGATCACGGCACATCCGGCAAAATTGTCAAGACCTTCTTCCAAAGCACGTATGGTGTTGACGTCCACATCATTTGTGGGTTCGTCAAGTAACAGCACATTGGCATTCTCCTTAAGCGTAAGTGCCAGGTGCAGGCGATTGCGTTCCCCGCCGCTTAGAATCCCGCATTTCTTTTCCTGGTCAGCCCCCGAGAAATTAAAGCGGGAAACATACGCCCGTGCGTTGACCTGCCGGTTTCCCAATTGGACATATTCCGAGTTCTCGGCAATGGTCTGGTAAACTGTTTTGTCCGGATCAATCTGTTTGTGCTGCTGGTCCACATATGCCAAACGTACGGTCTCCCCCACCCGGAAAGTCCCGGCATCGGGAGACTCGGTTCCCATGATCAGGCGGAACAACGTTGTTTTCCCGGCCCCGTTAGGACCAATGACACCGACGATCCCTGCCGGAGGCAATTTGAAATTCAGATTCTCGAAGAGCAATTTTTCCCCGTATGCCTTTGAAACACCGGCAGCCTCAATCACATTGTCTCCCAGCCTGGGCCCGTTGGGAATAAAAATCTCAAGACGTTCTTCTTTCTGCCGTCCGTCTTCGTTGAGCATTCTTTCATAAGCCCCCAGACGTGCCTTGGATTTGGCATGGCGCGCTTTTGGGGCCATACGCACCCATTCCAACTCCCGTTCCAACGTCTTGCGCCGTTTGCTTTCCTGTTTCTCTTCCATCGTCAAACGGATGGTTTTCTGCTCCAGCCAGGAAGAATAATTGCCCTTCCAGGGAATGCCTTCCCCCCGGTCCAGTTCCAGGATCCATCCGGCAACGTTGTCCAGAAAATACCTGTCGTGGGTTACTGCAATCACCGTTCCTTTGTATTGCTGCAGGTGGGCTTCCAGCCACTGCACACTCTCGGTGTCCAGGTGGTTGGTGGGCTCGTCAAGCAAAAGCACATCGGGTTCGCTCAGCAACAGGCGGCACAACGCCACGCGACGCCTTTCCCCGCCGCTCAGGTTTTTCACAGAAGAATCGGCAGGCGGGCATTGCAGGGCGTCCATGGCACGCTGCAATTTGGAATCCAGGTCCCAGGCTCCGGCGTTGTCAATCTGCTCGGTAAGCTCGCCCTGGCGGAATATCAGATCGTTCATCTGATCATCGCTCATGGGCTCGGCAAATTTAAGGTTCACTTCTTCATATTCTTTCAGCAGGTCAACCACTTGCTGCACCCCCTCCTGAACCGTTTCCATGACCGTCTTTGAATCGTCAAGATGCGGTTCCTGTTCCAGGTATCCCACGGAATAAGCGGGAGCCCAAACAACTTCTCCTTCCGTCCCCGATTCAATCCCGGCAATGATCTTAAGCAGAGTGGATTTCCCGGATCCGTTCAATCCTATCACTCCGATCTTTGCCCCGTAGAAAAAAGAAAGGTATATGTTTTTAATAATGGTTTTATTGCTTGAAGGAAGGATCTTGCTGACCCCGTTCATGGAAAAAATCACTTTTTCATCTGCCATGGTCAAAACTTTTTAACTCTAAAATGACAATAGGGATGGTCTCCCGTTTTATCGTAATAATGCTGGTGGTAATTTTCTGCTTTCCAGAAACGGGAAGCCGCAGTCAGGGCTGTATTGACCGTATGTCCTTTCTCCCTTAGAATGTCCATGAGTTTTTGAGCCGTCACCCGTTGTTTGTCGTTCGTATAAAAGATTTCTGACCGGTATTGCGGCCCCATGTCGGGACCCTGTCCACCCATTTGCCCCGGATCATGGATCTCAAAGAACAAGCGGCACAATTGGTCAAAAGTCGTCAAAACCGGGTCAAATTCCACTTCCACTGCCTCGGCATGGCCGGTTTGACGGGATTTGACTTCTTCATAAGTGGGATTTTCCTTATCCCCTCCAATGTACCCGACGGTTGTGTTTATTACGCCGGGAGCCCGGTCCAGGTAATGTTGCACACCCCAGAAACAGCCTGCCGCAAATATCGCTCTTTCCATGGGACAAAGATACGAAAAAGGAGTGTTATCTTTGCAGTATGCATCCGCTGGAAAAAATGATCAGTCAGGGGGAACACGTGCAGCAGGATTTCAAGTATTTTTTGAATGACGCCAAAAAGATTGCCCGTTCCCTGGCCGCCTTTGCAAATACCGAAGGCGGCAGGCTGCTTGTAGGAGTTAAGGACAACGGGAAAGTGGCAGGGTTGAAACACAAAGAGGAAGAAGCTTATGTGGTAGAAGCCGCCGCACACGTTTTCTGTAAACCTGCCTTGAAATATACAACGCGCTTCTGGGAATACGAAGGCAAAACGGTTATGGAAGTGAATGTCCCAAAAAGCACCCGGGCCCCGCATACGGCTCCCGATGAAACGGGAAAACAAGCGTGTTTTATCAGGAAGAAGGATGAAAACAAAGTGGCCTCGCTATTGGAGACCACTGTGTTAAAAATGACACATTCATCCAAACCCTTATCATTTACCATGGATTCCCGGCATAAACGTTTGCTGGAGGTTCTCAGAACCTATGACAACAGCAATGGTTACGATATTGAAGAATTGTCACGGCTGAGCCTTATGACACAACAAGAATGCTTGACCGCCCTGGCAGGGTTGATAGCCGGCGGCACCATTCAGACATCCAGGTAACCTTTGATGACGTCCACATAATTACGGAACGCTTCCACACCTTTTTGTGTTATCCGGCACACGGTCCGCGGTTTCCTGCCTTTGTAGGTTTTTTCTATTTCTATATACCCCGCATGCTGAAGCTTGTCCAGCTGAATGCTCAGATTTCCGGAAGAAGCACCTGTCTTTTCCTGCAAATACAAAAAATCCGCTTCTTCCAGTGCAATGAGTACAGACATCACGGCCAGTCTTAATTCAGAATGCAAAAGGGGATCTAACTGGTTAAGCATTGTTCTTCTGTTTTTTATTGGCGGCATAGTGCAATATGTGACCCGGGAGAACCATCATTACTGCGAATCCGGCAGCAAGGACAATCATACTGGTAATACCTGTCACCCACAACTGTACAAATGATGTGAGTATACCCAGTAAACCGCAAATGATCAACGGGGCGTACCGTACAAGAAGACCCGAACAACTGACACCAATGGCTGCCAGAAGCATCATGACAAAGGAGGCCGGAAATCCGCGTATAAGAAAAGCGGGCACCATACACAACATCATGACACCGGCCAGGAAGATCCATATTCTTCCAATGAGGGATCCCATATGGGATTGTGAAGCGCCTTCCCTGCGGGAACGGAAGTTCCCTATCAAACCATAAACCAGCCATCCTATAACGGGTATGGCTATCCACAACAGATGAAACATGTAGTTACCTGTTTTCGTAATTGCCAGCCAGACTGCCAATGTGGTTACAATGCTTGTGTACCCGAAAATCAGCATAGGCAAAGCGGCATTTTTTTCTATTCCCTTACGGGTGTTGTCGATCATCCTGGTGATCAACTCCAGACTTTCTTTTTCATTCATAGTTTTTTCCATGCTTAAAATGTAATGTTGCCACAAATATAAAGTACTTTATTTTATAAACCAAATATTTTTACAAAATCTTTATATATTTGTATTGTGATATACTTGTTACACATATCTTCTATGATAATGCGAATGCATCGTTAAGATGCAATTCCGCCCGGAACAATTCCTTGTTCCACCCCGTTTCCCTTTTAGCCAACATAAAAATTTCACGCCATAATGTCATCTTTTGATCATTTTGAGACCTTACAGGTCCATGCCGGACGTACTGCGGATCCGGCCACCGGAGCATGTGCCACTCCCTTGTACCAAACCTCCGCCTTTTGTTTCAACAACATGGAACATGCTGCCCGCCTCTTTCAACTGAAAGAAGACGGGTATATTTACTCCCGCCTTTCCAATCCTACCGTACGTGTACTGGAAGAACGGGTTGCCGCTTTGGAAGGATGTACGGCCGCTGTAGCTACTTCATCGGGGCAGGCTGCTCATTTTCTTACATTCCAAAACCTGGCCTTGCCCGGTGACAACATTATTACTTTTCCTTCCTTGTACGGCGGAACGCATACATTGTTCAGGGACCGGTTTCGTAGTTTCGGGATTGATTTTCGCTTTGCTGCCGGCAAAAAAGCTCATGATGCGGAAGTGCTCATTGATGATCGCACAAAAGGCTTGTTTGTTGAAACCATCGCCAATTCCGATTATTACGTTCCCGATTTTGAAGCCCTGGCAGAAATTTGCGCCAGACATAATATTCCAATGATCGCGGACAACACGTTTGCAGGTGGCGGATACCTGTTTAGGCCGGCCGAATACGGAACAGCCATCGTTACCCATTCTGCCACCAAATGGATTGGAGGTCACGGAAACAGCATAGCCGGCATAGTAGCAGAGGCAGGTAATTTCAACTGGGATAACGGGCGGTTTCCGCATTTGACTGAAAATTGTGATTCTTACCACGGCTTGAACTTTTGGAAAACATTTGGAAATAAAACATTTACTGCCAGGGCCCGTGCCCTGGGCTTACGGGACTGGGGATGCAGCCTCTCCCCGTTCAACGCCCTGCTGATCCTGCAGGGGATTGAAACATTGTCGCTGCGTATGCAAAGGACCATGGATAATGCCTTGGAATTAGCCTTGTGGCTTGAAAAACAGGAAAAAGTGGCTCATGTGAGTTATCCCGGATTGAAAACGCATCCTTCCTATCCCAACGTTAAAAGATATTTTAAAAACGGGGCAGGTGCCGTACTGAGCTTTACACTTAAAGGGAACCGCCACACCACAGCCCAATTTGTAGAACGGCTTGAACTCATTACACACCTGACCAACGTGGGAGACAACAAAACCCTGATTACCCATCCGGCCTCCACAACCCACGGACAATTATCAGATAAGGAACTGCAACAGGCAGGAATCGGGCCCGGCACCCTGCGTCTTTCAGCAGGTATAGAACACATAGAAGATTTGAGAAAAGACCTGTCCGGATCTCTTGCAAAATGTACCCTATGAAAAAAAACTCTTATTTCTATAAAGATCCTTTCACGCTGGAATGCCAGGATGTCCTGCCCGGCATAAAAATCACATATCATTGCAGCGAAGGCTCTCCGGAGGGAAGAAAAATTGTCTGGATATGCCATGCCCTTACAGCCAATTCCAACCCGCAGGAATGGTGGCCGACCCTGGTGGGTCCCGGCAAATTTTTTGATCCCGTCAAATACTACCTGGTCTGCGCCAACGTACTAGGCTCTTGTTACGGATCTACCGGGCCTGATGCAGCCGGATTTCCCCTGATCACTATCAGAGACATGGTCAACGCCCACGAATTGCTACGCCAACATCTTGATATCACAACAATCGATCTGCTGATTGGCGGATCAAGCGGGGGATACCAGGCACTGGAATGGAGTATATTCCGCCCCGGTCTCATAAAAAACCTCTGTCTGATCGCCTGCAATGCCCGCGTAAGCCCCTGGGCGACCGCCTTAAATGAAGCACAACGGATGGCGCTCCGGGCAGATCCGTCTTTTGAACAGTCAGCTTGTCCCGGGAGCGGGAAACGCGGACTTGCCGCCGCCCGTGCCATGGCTTTGTTATCTTACAGATCTTACGAGGGATACGGGAAAACACAGGCCGAGTTGTCTGCCGATGCGCTGTTGGCAACCAGAGCTTGTTCTTACCAGCAGCACCAGGGCGAAAAACTTACCAGTCGCTTTTGCCCGTACAGCTATTATTCCCTGACCCTGAGCCTGGATTCACACAATGTGGGCCGGGGTCGCCAAAGCGTGGAAGCAGCATTGTCCGGGATCCGTGCCAGAACGCTTTGCATTGGTATTGACAGTGATCTCCTTTTTCCTTTGGCCGAGATAAAATATATGGCCGGCAACATTCCCGGAGCGGTAACAGATGTCATATCGTCTGACTTTGGACATGACGGTTTTTTACTTGAACACGAACAAATTACATCATCATTATGCAGGTTCTTAAATTCGGAGGCACCTCGGTAGCCGACGCTTCTTCCATTAAACAGGTAATGGAGATAGTCAAAAAATCTTCAGCCCGGGATAAAACAATAGTTGTGGCATCGGCACTGAGTGGTGTCACAGATGTTCTTATTGAAATCGGGGATCTTGCAGGCCGGGGTGACGAAACTTACCAGAATGTCATCAGCGACCTGGAAAAAAGGCATCGGTTGCTTGTCGCAGAACTAATCCCTAAAGACTTCCGGAAAGACATCCTGACTACCCTTGACCTGCTGTTTGAAAAACTCAGGGATGTTTGCCGGGGAGCCTGTCTGATCAGGGAAATCAGCCGGTCTACATCGGATCTTATTACGGGATTCGGGGAATTATTTTCTACACGGATCCTGGAAGCCAAATGCAATTCTATGGGAATGAGCTGTAAGTGGATAGATTCCAGGCAGATTGTCCGTACAGATCCTGTGTCCCGCCAGGTTGCCGTCACAGTCAATACGGTCCTGACTTTTAAAAACACCCGGGATATGCTGCAGAACAACCCGGCCAAGATCCTGATCCTGCCCGGTTTCATTGCCTCGGACCCGGAAGGAAGAACCACCACGCTGGGCCGGGGAGGATCCGATTATACCGCTTCCCTGTTGGCCGTGGGAGGAAAGGCCCGGATGCTTTGGATATGGACAGATGTGAACGGGATGATGACAGCCGATCCGGGCATTGTTCCCGATGCCCGTACCATAGAGCACATCTCCTACAAAGAAGCACTGGAAATATCACATTTTGGAGCAAAGGTTGTATATCCACCTACAATCCAACCGGTTGTATCCAAGGGAATCCCCATCATGGTGAAAAACACGTTCGATCCGGACGGACCCGGAACACTAATAGAGAGTAATCCGCCAGAAGGACACAATAAGATCCGGGGCATATCCGGCAGCAACCGGATTGCACTTCTATCCATGGAAGGCAGCGGCATGGTGGGTATTCCCGGTTATTCCAGCCGTCTTTTCAATACCCTGACCCAACAACAGATCAATATCATACTCATTACCCAGGCCTCGTCTGTTCATACCATGCTGGTGGCAATTGACGAAAAAGATGCCGAAAAAGCACGCCGGGCAGCCGATGAAACATTTGCTTACGAAATATCTCTGCAAAAAGTTGAACCTCTGAAAGTGGAGAGCGGCTATTCCATTATAAGTCTTATTGGCGATGACATGAAAAATCAATCGGGAGCCAGCGGGCGCATGTTCGAAGCCATTGGAAGACGCAATATCACCATCCGGGCCATTGCCCAGGGATCCTCTGAAAAAAACGTTTCCGCCGTAGTCAGCACCTCTCGTGTAAAGGAAGCCATTGCGGCTGTACATGAAGAATTTTTCGGTTCCCCCAAACGGCAAATCAATTTATTCATTGCCGGCTGGGGCAATGTGGGTAAAAGCCTGACGCAGATGATCTCCCGTCAAAAAGAAGCCCTGATGCAGGAAGAAAACCTGGTCCTGCATATTGCGGGTATATGCAACAGTAAAAAAATGGCCTTTCAAAAAGAAGGGAACAAATCCTTTGATATTTCAGAGGTTCTTGATAAAAGCGGGATGATAAACAGCAACGGCAGTTTCCCCGATGCCATGATAGAGATGAACCTTAGGAACAGTGTGTTTGTGGACTGCACATCCGACCATTATATAGCTGCACGTTATGCGGACATCCTGGAAGCTGGCATTGCCGTGGTTACCTGTAATAAAATTGCCAATTCACTGGATATGGACTATTACAAACGATTACGGTGTGCATCACGCAGGGAAAACACACCCTTCCTGTACGAAACCAACGTAGGAGCTGCCCTGCCGGTAATTTCCCTGATTCGGCAAATGCGACGCAGCGCAGATACGCCTCATGCCATTGAAGCCTGTCTGTCCGGAACACTCAATTATGTATTCGGAAAATACGACGGGACCGTTCCTTTCCATGAGATTGTGGAAGAAGCTTCCCGTCTGGGATATACCGAGCCCGATCCCATGACCGATCTTTCAGGTACGGATGTATTGCGTAAAGCACTGATCCTTGCACGTGAATGCGGGCTCCAGGTAGAAGAAGGGGAAATAGAAACACTTCCTTTCATTCCTGCTGAATGGCCCGATGAGGATCATTTTAAAAATCTTCTGCAAAAAAGTATTGACAAAAAAAGCAAATTACGGTATGTAGCCCGGGTTGAAAATGGGATCATAAAGACCGGTCTTGAAGAAATTCCCGCTTCGCATCCTTTTTGTAACCTTCGCGGAACCGACAGCAGTATCATATTATACAGCAGACTATACCCCCAAGGATTGCGTATAGAAGGAGCCGGAGCCGGGGCAGCACAAACCGCTTCCGGATTGTTGAACGATATACTTCAGACACAATGAAAAAAAAGGTATTGGTTGCCGGGGCCACCGGGCTGGTTGGCGGAATAATGACCGGGATTCTGGAAGAACGGTCTTTTCCGGTGGAACAGTTAATTCCTGTTGCCTCGGAACGTTCTGCTGGCAAAACCATCCGGTTTGGCAACCGGTTTGTTCCCATACTCGGATTTCAGGAAGCTCTTGCTCTCAAACCGGATATTGCGCTATTCTCGGCAGGGAAAGAAGTTTCCCGCATCTGGGCTCCCCGCCTGGCAGAAACAGGGTGCCGGGTGATTGACAATTCTTCCTGCTGGAGAATGGATCCCGCCATCAGGCTTGTTGTCCCGGAGATCAACGGGCACTTGCTCACACCACAAGACCGGATCATTGCCAATCCCAACTGTTCCACCATACAAATGGTCATGGCTTTGGCACCGCTTCACCGGCATTACGGCCTTCGCAGAATTGTGGTTTCCACATACCAGTCCGTGACAGGATCGGGCCGGAAAGGCATGGAACAACTTTTTGCCGAGAAAAACGCAGGCAGGCAGGACCAACCCTCCCCCGTTCCGCTTTCCGTATACCCGCGGCCCATAGAGATGAATGTCATTCCTCAAATTGGTGCATTCCTGGAAAACGGATACACAGAAGAAGAAATGAAAATGGTGCAGGAAACGCAAAAGATACTGGACGATCCGGGCATCAGAGTCTCGGCAACCACCGTGCGGGTTCCTGTTAAGGGAGGGCACAGTCTTTCCGTGAACGCATCTTTCAAGAAGCCTTTTGTCATGGAAGAAGTCTATTCGTTGCTAGCATCGTTCCCGGGTTTGGAAGTCACGGGAACCGGGGACACTCACAATTTTATCACTCCCCTGGAAGCTGAAGGCAGGGATCCTGTATACGTGAGCCGGATACGACGGGATTTATCCATGGGCAACACACTGGATATGTGGATTGTAGCCGACAACCTGCGTAAAGGGGCAGCACTCAACGCCGTACAAATAGCAGAGAAATTGTTGTCATTCTGATCCAAAGGGAAGAAGCGGCCATGTGTACCTTAATGACCGGAGTCGTTCCCTGGTGAGTGAATCTATGTTTTGGGCCGAAAAAGGAACAATATTCACATCTTCTGTGAATACCCCGGGATCACGTCCGTACTTGTAAGCATAAGAAAAACGGCCGGAATCTTCAAGGGGGACCGAAATGTAAAAAGCGGCTCGTGTATTGCCCATTTTCAATGTGAGCAGACTGTCTTTTACCAGAGTGGTATACAATTCCCTTGCGGTTTCAAAAGCAGGATCAATCAGAATTACCTTTTCATCTATCAAATCCCTGTAGGGGTATTCTCCTTTGTCTTCGTATTCTCTTAATTCGGTTAACATACGTGACAGGGTTCCACTCTGGTAAGGAAAATGGGTACACCCCAGCACTAGGTACCTCAACGGTTGTGGATTCTTTGTTTTTCTAAGCTTCTCCACCAGGCTCAGCAAATGATACCGGGCATAATTTTCTGCTGAATTCAGTTGAAGATCGCGGGGCTGTTCCTTACTCCCGCTGTACAACATGTGATTGGCAGAAAAATCGAAGCCGTAGGCTGCCAACAGGTTGGTGTCTATCTTGTATTCAGGGTGATCCGTGGAAGGCCCCCTGTAATGATCTCTCGGAGCAAGGGCAAGGGGATCGACGTAATCATTTTCCGTATCCACCGCCTCGGCAAATCCGGCTGCGCCGTGATTTATGATCTGCAACTTCCCGGAATACCCGCGTTCTTTGGCCAGGGATCTGAACGTGTTTTCGTACCCTCCCGATGCAATGGTGCCCGCTGTGGCAAGAATGCCGACAGCCACATCTTCTTTTGGATCTATCAGGTCCAATGCAGCATTGACTCCCGCATTGATCACCCCTATGACTTTGATCCCGGATCCGCTATCATCAAGAAAATTGGTGATATCCTCCAGACCGTAAGCAGTTGCCGTATTGCATGCAACAACAAGGGTCTTTACCTGTTGACCCAGAAGAAACAATGCGTCTTTAATGATCAGTTCCCGCAAAAAATCTGTTTTTCCTTCCGCAGCGTAGTTCCCGTAAGGCATATTGGCCTGATCTGCAAGGTAAATGAAATCTTCTCCCTCCAGCAAACGGCTGGAAAGTATTGCCTCCATCACCGTCAATCCGCCGGTTCCCGAATCAAAAACCCCTATTGGCAAGTGATTCCGGTGTGCAGGATAAGTGGTGAAATCAGTATAAAAAACGGAATTTGTGTCATTCAGGGCCGCATCAACTACCGGAATATTAACGGGTTTGCCCTGGCAGGCGGCAACAAGTGCCCAAATAATCAGCAATACGTGTTTTTTCATACGATTAAAAGATTTATTTCCCTCTTTGTTAATTATCAATGGCGTAAAAAACCGGCTCTCTTTTTTTGTAGTAAACACCGTAACGGAATCCGCAATGTTTCAGTACCTCTGAATAATAATCGAATTGCTCCCCTATTCGCTCCTGTGAATGGGCATCTGATCCCAGGCTGACGGCCTCTCCTCCCAATTCTCTGAATCGTTTGAGTATGTTTGTATCCAGTACAGGTGTTCCGTGGGCAAACGGTTGGTAGGTTTTTGTATTGATCTCAAACGTTTTTCCGGTCTCGGCCAGAATTCTAAGTACGGGATCCAGAATGTCTCCGAATTCATCAAGAGATATAGTGTGTTCGCGGTAAGGCGAATAACGGGCAATGTAATCAAAGTGACCCAAAATGTCGAAATCTCTGTAAGTTTGAATGCAGTCAAGGATGTCCCGCAAATAGATCCCGTAAGCTTCCCGGAATTCGTATGTGTCATAATACTTCCCGTGATAGGGATCGTGTCCGCGGACAAAATGCATGGAAGCAATCACTGTATCAAAAGTATGGTTTTTCATAAAGGCATCTATAGCCTCCATGCTTACAGGCTGGATGCCTATTTCAACTCCCTTGAGCAACTCCAGGTCCGGATAGGATTTTTTCAGGTGTTCGATATCCGATTGTTGACTTTCCACATGAAAAGTAAACCTGTGGATACCCTTTGGCGGATCAAAATCATAATGATCCGAGAAACAAATCCCCCGGAAAGACAATTCCCGTATCTTTTCCGCCGCCGTTATCATGTTCATCCTGCTGTCTGGAGAATGATGCGAATGGGTATGATTGTCAAAAAGGACCATATGAAAAGGATCTTTTTTTAAAAACGGCGGGAACCTCTGTTGTCATACAGGACTCCCGCCGGATAACAGTATATTATGTCAACTATGGGTCATCAGGCGTTTTTGAACGCTTTGAGACCGGCAAAATGAGACACTTTACCCAGCTCGTATTCAATACGCATCAGCTGGTTGAATTTTTCAATACGTTCGCCGCGGCAACCGCTTCCTGTTTTGATGTGACCGACATTGACGGCAACCACCAGGTCTGCAATAAAGCTGTCTACGGTTTCGCCGCTACGGTGTGAAACAAAGCAATTGTAGGAATTCTTGTTTGCCAGTTCAATGGTTTCCAGTGTTTCTGTAACGGTTCCTATCTGGTTCAGTTTTATAAGTATGGAGTTGGCTACCCCGTTTTCTATACCTTTTGCCAGGATGGCTTTGTTGGTACAGAACAGGTCGTCACCCACCAGTTCAATTTTGTTGCCTACTGTCTGTGTGAGGTTTTTCCATCCTTCCCAGTCGTTCTCGGCAAGTCCGTCTTCTATAGAAACAATGGGATACTGTCTTACCCACTCTTCCCAGATTTTCACCATTTCTTCGCTGGAAACGAGTTTCTGAGTACTCTTGAAGAATTTGTATTTTCCGTCTTCCCACATTTCACTGGCTGCAGGATCCAGGCAGATACTTACATCTTCACCGGGTTTATAACCGGCTTTTACAATGCCTTCCAGGATCATTTCCACTGCCTGTTCGTTTGTCTTCAGATCCGGTGCAAATCCGCCTTCATCCCCTACTCCTGTACTCAGGCCTTTTGCTTTCAACACGCTTTTAAGTGCGTGGAACACCTCGGCACCCATCCGGATGGACTCACGGAATGACGGAGCATTGTGAGGAGCTATCATGAATTCCTGGAAATCAACGGTATTGTCTGCATGTGCGCCGCCGTTTATAACATTCATACAAGGTACGGGCATCAAATAAGCATTGCTGCCCCCCAGGTATTGATACAAAGGTATGTTCAGGCTTTGTGCGCCGGCCCGGGCAAACGCCATGGAAACACCCAAAATGGCATTGGCACCCAATTTTGCCTTGTTGACCGTACCGTCCAGGTCAATCAAAAAGTAATCCAAATCCCTTTGGTTTGTGAAACACCTGCCTTCTATGGCTTTTGCTACGGTGCTGTTGACATTGGATACGGCTTTCAAAACTCCTTTTCCGCCATAGCGTTTTTTATCGCCATCGCGCAATTCAACCGCTTCCCTTTCTCCGGTAGACGCACCACTGGGAACCATTGCCGTAGCACGGGCTCCGTCATCAAGCATCAGATTTACTTCTACAGTTGGATTGCCTCTTGAATCTAATATTTCAATAGCTTCAACTTTTTTGATTTTCATTATTCGTTCCTCCAAAATTAATGTTTTTGTATCCGGCAAATTTACAGTAAAAAATGAATCCTTAAAAAAGAACCTCTAAAAAAATATAATTCCCGTTAACTAAACTCTATCCACAGTAACGGGTCTGTACGTGGATCTATCCCATGAATTCCGGTTGCTGTCACAGAAAAGAATCGGGAGCTTTTTGTTTGCCGAGGCTCCCGATGCTTTTCTGTGGCCTCAACCTGAAAGTAGTGGCAACTACATGCAAAAACAGCCCAATATGTGGATGAGTTGCGAAAAAAAAAACACAGGTTCCTCCACAAAAACGGCCTTATATGTGGATAAGTTGCGGAAAAACACAGGTTTGTCCACAAAAACAGCCCTTTATGTGGATGAGTTGCGCAAAAACACAGGTTCCTCCACAGAAACGGCCTTATATGTGGATGAATGCTCGTAAATCCGCAGTTCCTCCACAAAAACAGCCTTTTATGTGGATCTATACCATGAATTCCGGTTGCTGTCACAGAAAAGTATCGGGAGCTTTTTTGTTTGCCGAGGCTCCCGATGCTTTTCTGTGGCCTCAACCTGAAAGTAGTGGCAACTACATGCAGAAACAGCCCAATATGTGGATGAATGGCAGAAAAAAAGCCTCTCGCAGATGTGAGAGGCTTTTTTGGTGGTGCCACCGGGAATCGAACCAGGGACACAAGGATTTTCAGTCCTTTGCTCTACCAACTGAGCTATGGCACCATTCTTGAACGGGGGAACAAAGGTAAAAATTAATTTAATGCCGGCAAAATAATTTTACCTCATTAAACCATTTGCCTGAAACCTTATCAAATGAGTACATTTGTCGAATTTTTCACCAAAAAAGACTTTTGAATCAATAATATGAAAAAGAAGAATATCATCATTTTGAGCTCCGTGGCCGTGGTTGCCATTGTGCTGATCATTATTTTCGCAACCGGCAACAAAGACAGTTATCAGCCCCAGATTGTGAAGACACAGAAAGGATTGTTCGAGATCATTGTTACCACAACCGGTGAATTGGAAGCGGAAAACAATATCAAAATTGAAGGACCTGCCGGTATGCGTGCCCGTAATGTACGTATAGGAGATGTGGAAATTCAGGATCTGGTTCCGGAAGGTACCGTTGTGAAAAAAGGCGACTATGTAGCCACACTTAACAGAACCTCTGCGGACAATACCCTCAAAGACCGGGAAGACGAATACGAAGCGCTTCTGGCAAGGTATGAAAGAACGCTCCTGGACACATCATTAACGCTCAGGAAGTTGCGTGATGATATTGAAAACCAGCGTTTTACAATTGAGGAAGCCCGTATTGCGGTAGAACAGTCCATTTACGAACCGCCTGCAACCCAACGGCAATATCAGAACAACCTGGAAAAAGCCTTGCGTTCTTACGATCAGGCACTCAACAATTACGACCTGCAGGTGGAACAGGCAGAAGCTACCGTGAACGACGTTCTCATTGAACTAAACCGTAATAAGCGCCAATTGGATGAACTCCGTGCCGTACTGGAGGACTTTACCATATATGCTCCGAGTGACGGAATGGTGATTTATTACAGGGAATGGAGCGGGGACAAACGCCGTATTGGCTCTTCCATAAGCGGATGGGATCTGACAGTAGCCACATTGCCCGATCTGAGCAATATGTTGTCTAAAACATACGTTAACGAGATTGATATAGCAAAAGTTAAAGCCGGACAACTTGTCCGCATGGGTGTGGACGCTTTCCCGGACAGGAATTATACAGGTTTTGTAAAAGAAGTTTCCAACATTGGAGAACAGCTTAAAAATGCTGACGCCAAAGTATTTGAAGTGATCATAAAAGTTGACGGTCAGGATGATATATTACGTCCGGCCATGACCACCAGCAATAAGATCATAACGGCATCCCTGGATTCAGCCGTATATATTCCCTCGGAAGCAATTTTTGAACAAGACAGCATCACGTATGTTTACAAAACAAATAATGTACGGCAGATTGTTGTTACCGGGCTGTCCAACGAAAATCACACCGTGATAGAACAGGGACTGGAAGAAGGTGTAGAGGTATATTTGTCAAGGCCTCTGAATCCTTCCAAATTCAAAGTACAGGGTGAAGAGTATATTGAAACAATCAAACAGCGTATAAAAGAAAAAGAGGAAGCAGAGAAGAAAAAAGCGGAAGAAGAACAAACCCGGGGAAAAAGAAGGATTATGATTCAGGGAGGCCAGTTGCCCGAAGGGTTCCAGCTTCCTGAAGGCGTTCAGCTTCCTGAAGGCGGAACCCCTAGAAACACCCGGCCAAACAACACACAAAAGTAAGGAACTGTGTTATGAACATTTTCTTTATTAACCGGTATATGCATGACATCCACATTGCAGTGGAGTCGATCATACACAACAAACTGAAAAGCTTTCTTACGGCTTTGGGGATTGTCTTTGGTGTGGGCGCAGTCATCAGCATGATGGCTATAGGGAACGGAGCACAACAGGAAATTCTGGATCAGATAAAAATGGTAGGAGTCAATAACATTGTGATTCTTCCCGCGACTCTGGAGAATATAGAGGAAGAAGATTCCGGATCATCTGCCAGTCAAACCAAGAAATTTTCACCGGGGTTGCAACTTTCCGATGCCGAAGCCATTCGGCAGGTATTGCCGTCTGTCAAACACGTATCGCCCGAAGTAAGTGTATTCACCTATATCACATTCGGCGGCATGCGCCAGCCTGCCAAAGTCCTTGGGATTACTTCCGAATATTTTCAATTGTATGACATCGGGCTGGAAGCAGGGGAATTTTTTACTGAGGACCAGGAACTGAATTCCATGGCCGTATGTATTATAGGCCATAATGTAAAAACCCGGTTTTTTCAGCAAAAGGACCCGATTGGCGAATTCATCAAATTCGGGGCCAACTGGGTTAAAATAATCGGAGTTCTTGAACAAAGTGCTTCAGGAGCTTCAGTGCCCAGGGAAGACGAAGCATCTTCAGGGACAGCCTCCTCGGCAAGATCCGGCTCCCTGGGTACCATAGGCTCTGAAAGCATGGGAATGCAGGGATACGATGATCAGGTGTTCATTCCCATCCGCACCATGTTGCTTCGGCAGGAAAACAGAGCGCTGGCCATTACAAATCCGGCGTCTTCCAGCTCAGGAGCGGTTAGAATTGGAGGAGGAGGTCGTCGTCGAATTGTGATTAGCACCAATACAAGTACCTCCGAATCTTCCTCAAATTCAAACTACCACCAGCTGGACCGTATAACAGTCCAGGTAAATGAGACAGAACAGCTTACGTCTTCACAGGAAGTGATTACCCGTATGCTTAACAGGCGCCATCAACAGGTCCCTGATTTTGAAGTGACTGTTCCCGAACTACTATTGAAACAGCAACAACGTACCAAGGACATTTTCAATATTGTATTAGGTGCGATAGCCGGAATATCCCTGCTCGTAGGAGGAATTGGCATCATGAACATCATGTTTGCCTCGGTAATGGAACGGACCAAAGAAATCGGGACCCGGTTGGCCATCGGGGCAAAAAAAGCCGATGTAATCGCCCAGTTTTTGTCCGAAGCCATACTTATTAGTGTTGCCGGCGGTATGATTGGTGTGATTGTCGGAGTCATTTTATCGTTCCTGATAAAATCCTTCTTTGATATTACCACCATTATTTCATTTGCATCGGTCGTAATATCCTTTGGCGTTTCGGCTGCCGTAGGCGTAATTTTTGGTTATTCCCCGGCCAAACGTGCTGCAGAACGCGATCCTATTGAATCTCTCAGATATGAATAAATTTATGAAAATACCCTCAGCTATTCCCCTATTGTTGATCTGCATCCTTTTACCGGCCGGAAGTCTTTTTGCACAGGAAAATCCGGAAACGGCAGATCCGAATTCACCGGAATATACACTGGAAACCTATACCCTGACGCTGGACGAGGTTTTACACCTGGCCAGCACCCAATCCAACGAAGCCTTACGTGCAAGGAATACATTCCAGGTTGGTTATTGGGAATACAGATCGTATAAAGCCAGTTTTCTTCCCAACCTAATGTTTGTATCGCAATTGCCCGAATTTTCACGTAGGATTGTGGATGTTCCAAGCATCGACCCCGTAACGGGAGAAGTCCGTCATGATTATTCTTCTGAGTTTTACAACATTGTCAGCGGAGGTTTGATGGTACGTCAGAACCTTCCTACAGGCGGTACCATTTCTCTAAGTTCTTCCTTGCAGCGTACCGACCGTTTCAGCGGTTCTTTCAGCAATCACGAAAGTACCGAGTATCTTTCCACAGCCCTAAGTGTCCAGATCCAACAATCCATTTTTGGTGTGAATGAAATGAAATGGGACCGGAAGATTGAACCTTTGAAATACGAAGAAGCCCGCCGCACTTACATAGAAAGCATGGAAAATGTTAACCAGCGGGCCATCCAGTTGTTTTTCAACATGGCATTGGCTCAACAAAGACTGGCAATTTCCGAGTTCAACCATTCCAACAACGACACACTTTATAACATTGCTGCCGGGAGGTACGAACTGGGAACCATAGGCGAAAACGATCTGCTTCAATCCGAACTGGCTTACCAGAACGCCCTGAAAACCCTTAACGAAAACCGTCTGAACCTGGAAGATGCAGAAAACCGCCTTCGTTCATACCTGGGTTTCACCGAACGTGTGGAATTGAATATACAAATACCTGACAGTATCCCCGATGTATTATTGGATGTAGAGAAGGTACTCCAGCTTGCCTTTGACAACAATCCGGACATGATCACCTATGAACGGCAATTGATAGAGGCCCAGAAAAATGTGGCACAGCAACGGGCCAACAGGGGATTCCAGGCCAATCTGAACGTAGCGTTCGGTTTGAACCAGCAGGCTACCGGTCTTTTTGCATCTTACAAAGATCCCCGGGATATGCAAACAGTAAGTATTGGTTTGACCGTTCCCATTCTGGACTGGGGCCGCGGACGTGGAATGGTAAAAATGGCCCAGAGTAACGAAGAACTGGTCAAACGCCAGGTGGAACAATCAAGGCTTGATTTTGAACAAGACATCATATTGAATGTGCGTCAGTTCAATATGCAGACCCAGCAATTTACCATTGCAGCCAAAGCAGATACAATAGCCCAAAAGAGATACGACGTAGCCAAACAACGTTATCTTATAGACAAGATAACGGTTACGGATATGAATAACGCGCAGCTGGACAGGGATGAAGCCCGCGTAGGATACGTCCAGGCATTGTTCAATTACTGGCGGTATTATTTTGAATTGAGAGCCCTGTCCCAGTTCGATTTCATTGCCAACAAACCGCTGGATGCCGATTTTGAATCGCTTGTAGATTAAAGAGTCATTCCGTAACACCGTCTGCGTCTGTGCATACGATGTTCAAAAAGCTTCCACTGGCTCCGGACCTTGATGTTTTCTTCAAGTTCGGGGCCTGTTTCTGCATAGTGCACCCCCGTCTGCATGGCATTCAGTATGCTGTTGTATATAATGACTGCATTAACACCTCTATTCTGGTATGCCGGCATCACCCCAATGAGATACATATCCAGCACCCTGGATTTTCTGATATCACGCATGATCCCATATAAGCCCAGGGGGAAGAGCTTCCCTTTCCCCAGTCGCACACCCCGGCTTATGGAAGGAGCCATCAACCCGTATCCGACAATCTCTCCCGCCTTGTTTTCCACCACAGTTATGTATTCCAATTTACAGATAGACATCAACAATTTGGCAAAGTCCATTAATTGTTTTTCTGATATTCGCACTACCCCGAACAATTCGGAAAAGGCTTCGTTCAACACCGGCAGGGCTTCCCGGAATACCGGCTTCAGATCTTTTACCTTTTGAAACTTCCTGATTGAATACCCGTACTTTTCCATGGCTCCCAATGCCAGCCGTTCCAGAGTAGGATCCATTTTATCCGGAACATGTACCTTGTATTCCACCCAGTCAACCTTTTTAGCAAGCCCCAGCCGCTCCATATGGCTAATGTAATAGGGATAGTTATACTGGGTAATGTACATGTCCATCTGGTCAAAACCTTCAATGAGCATTCCCATTTTATCCATATCCGAAAAACCCAACGGCCCCACGATCTCTTTCATATCCAGAAACCGGGCCCATTCGGCAACTTTCCCGAACAATGCAGCCGACACCTGGTAGTCATCAATGAAATCAAAACGGGTAAACCGCATTTGACGTACATCCATCTTGTAATTATAGGCATTGTTCAGAATTGCGGCAATTCTCCCGGCAATTCTCCCGTCTTTATAAGCCAGAAACATTTTGCAGGACGCATAATCAAAAGCTGCATTTTGGGCGGGATCAAAATCCCTCATTTCTTCCGAAATCAATGTGGGAACAAAGCAGGAATTGTTCTTATAAAGTTTGATGGGAAATTCAAAGAATTTTTTCTTGTCCGACCGCGAGGTGATCTCTTTAACAGTAATCATAAACAAATATAAAAAAATCGAGTAAATTTGCACCATATATCATTTTACATACATTTATACTTATATGGCAACTACAGCAGACTTTAAAAACGGATTGTATATTTCTTTCAACGGGAAACCCTGTTCAATCATATGGTTTCAGCACGTTAAACCCGGCAAGGGAGCCGCTTTTGTGAAAACAAAACTACGCAACCTGGAAAACGGACGTGTGTTGGAAAACACTTTTAATGCCGGAGAAAAAGTGGAAACCATCCGCGTGGAAAGACGCCCTTATCAATTCCTCTATAAAGATGATATGGGTTTTAATTTCATGCACACAGAGACTTTTGAACAAATATCCCTTCAACCGGACCTGATTGAAAATCCTGATCTCATGAAAGAAGGACAAAACGTGGAAATGATGTTCCTTGCAGACGAAGAACGGGTTCTGACTTGTGAATTGCCTCCTTTTGTAGAAATGGAGATTACTTATACAGAACCGGCCGTCAAAGGAGATACGGCTTCTACCAATGCCCTGAAGGCAGCTACGATTGAAACCGGTGCCGAAATAATGGTTCCCCTGTTCATTAACCAGGGTGAACGCATTAAAGTGGACACACGCACCCGGGCTTATTCGGAACGGGTAAAATAACCTGATTATGAAAATATGGCTTACGGCCCTCGTGGCATTTCTGACCTTGATTTCGTGCAACAACAACGGGAAAACCCCCACTCCAAAAGAGGTGGCTGTCGGGAATTGGGAAGTGGAACGTATGCGCCGTATAGCTCTGGATTTTAATAAAACAGAAAAAGAAGCCCTGGCTTATATACACCGGTATTTTCCGGATGTAACAGCAGAACAATTGAAAAAGTGGGAAGAATCACGAGCATTGGAATCAAGACTCATAAACGGAGAAAAACGCTATTTCTCCAGAGCGTTCAGAAATTTGTTCCGGATTGACAGCACCTGCCGGGCAAAATATGAAGAGATCAACGGGCCCGAGGAAGATCCCAAGGCTCCGCTTCTTCAGGAACACCTTCCCCGCGTAGTGGAACTGACAAAAAAAAGTGGTGTAAACAAAGTTGAACCCGTCACATATTCCATCACATATACCCTGACTGTCCCGGCAAATACTGTACCTGAAAGAGAGGTCATCAGAGCCTGGATGCCGCTGCCCAGAACAGACGTGCCCCGTCAAAAAGATTTCAGGCTGACTGAAGTATCTGAGCCCGATTACATAATCTCTCCGGATAGATACGTGCACAAATCCATTTATATGGAAAAAGAGGCGGTCAAAGACAGTTCTACCGTTTTCAGCTACTCTTTTACCTATACGGCTTTCGCACAATACGATCATTTTGATCCTTTGGAGGATATACGTCCCTACGATACGTTAAGCGAGGAATACCGCAAATACACCCAAGCCGTTCCGCCGCATATTGTTACGGACGGGAAAGTGGCAGAACTGGCTCGTAAAATCGTGGGAGATGAAACCAACCCGTACCTTAAACTTCAAAAGATTTTTTCCTACATAAGCCGGAACTACCCCTGGGCGGGGGCACGGGAATATTCGACCATTGAAAGCATACCCCTTTATGTATTGGAAAACGGTCACGGGGACTGCGGCCAGGTAAGTTTGCTTTTCATTTCCATGTGCAGGAGTCTTGGCATTCCTGCCAGGTGGGAAAGCGGATGGATGTTGCATCCGGGAGCCGTGAATCTTCATGACTGGGCCGAGGCTTATTTGGAAGGCGTGGGCTGGATCCCTGTAGATCAGTCATTCGGCCTGCAAAGGCCACTTGTTGAGCTTTTTTATTCCCGAGGCATAGATGCGTACCGCATGGCGGTGAATTCAGATATTGGAGGTGCCTTTTTCCCGGCAAAAATCCATTTTCGTTCGGAAACCGTAGATTTTCAACGCGGAGAAGTAGAATGGCGCGGAGGAAATCTCTATTTCAACGAGTGGGAATACGATTTGCAGGTCCATCCTTCCGGCAAATAGAAAACCCGTCTTCAAGGGGAAGCAGCACAGAAGTAACTTCCGGGTCTTGTGACACCAAAATGTTGTAAGCCCGCAAGCCTTCGGTCTGAGGGTCTTTGTGTTTTGGATCAGCCACTTTGCCATCCCACAGTACATTATCGGCAATGATGTATCCACCGGGTTCCAGTACCTGTTTAACAACCGCATAATAATCACAGTATTCCCGTTTGTTCCCGTCTATATATGCCAATTGACACGTATATCCGTTTTGCTTCATTCCGGGAATCACTTCCAAAGCATTGCCTGTATGCAGATTGATCTGTTTTTCCAGGCCGCTTTTACGGAATGCTTCCCGGATCAGATCATTGTTTTCATCAAAAATTTCAATAGTATCTATCCTTCCTTCCGGGGACAATCCCCGTCCCATACATATAGAGGAATAACCGGTAAATGTTCCTATTTCCAAAACATTCCGTGGATGAATCATTTTAACCAGCATGGTTAGAAAAGACCCCAATGGTTCTCCGCTAAGCATCCTGGGATGAACGCACCGGTAATGGGTTTCCCGTTCCAGCCATTCCAAAACCGGATCCTGTTGCCTTGAAAGACCATTCAGGTATTTTTTCAACACATCCATGATCATCAAATATATACCAGGGTACACCTCCTTGAACTGTCCCAAATCTCATTGGCTACGTGAAGGACCTGTTGCGGTGTGACAGAAGCGATGAGCGAAAGCATTCTGGCATGAGAAATGACCTTCCCGAATGCCAGTATACTTTTTCCCATGGAAAGACATTGCACTTCGTGGTTATCTTCTGTTATGGACATTTGGCCAATGAGCTGTTTTTTGGCCCGTTCCAATTGCAGAGACGTCATGGCAACGGACGCGTATTCCCGTAATACTTTCTCTGTCAGCTCCCTGCACCTATCCAGATTGGGCCCGTCGGTTCCAAAGTAAATGCCGGCAAATCCGGTGTCAATATAAGGTGAATAAGAGGCTTCCACAGTGTAGACCAATCCGTATTTCTCCCTTAAAACCATATTCAGCCGCGCATTGGAAGCCGGACCTCCAATCAGGTTCATCAACAATACAAGTGGTATCCTGTTCTTGTGGTGAAGTCCGTAGGCAACAGAGCCTGTCAGGCAATGTGTCTGGTAGGTGCCTCTTTTTTCCGTATCGTTAAACAAAACGGATGGAATATGCAAAAACGAACGGCCCGGTTCCGTCCGGATCCCGGTTTCTCTATCCTGAAAAGCCTCTTTCCCGTAGAACTTTTCCGCCAGAACCAGGGCCCGTTGCGGAGGTATGTTGCCCACTATGCTCAGGGCCATCTGTTCGGGACAAAACCGTTCCTTCATGTATTCGTTCAAGTGTACGGACGTAATCTTTTTCAGTTCACGGGGGATCCCGAGTATGGGCTTGGACATAGGAGTTCCCGTAAACAATTTTTCTTCAAACTTGTCGTATATCATATCCGAAGGTGAATCTTTGTAGGAACGTATTTCATCCAGGATCACCTCCCTTTCCTTTATCATTTCGGCGGGTGGAAATACAGAATGTAAAACCATGTCCGAGATCAGTTCCAGGGCTTTATTCAGATCTTCCCGCAATACAGTAGCATGAAGGACCAGTTCTTCCTTTGTGGTAAAGGCATTGATTTCTCCGCCCAGTCTTTCCAGACGGTTGTTTATATGATAGGATTTTCTTTTTACCGTTCCCTTGAACAGCATATGTTCGCAAAAATGGGCCAAACCTGCCCGTCCCGCAGGTTCAAAACGGGTGCCCGCCATGGTGGTCAAAGCACAATAACTGACAGGGGATGTTGTTGTCAGGACCGCACATTTCATACCGGATGAAAGTGTGGAAAGATGGATGGATTTCGTAGTTTTTGTCATAGTCACCGGAGGCCGCAAAAATAGGGATAATTTCTTATCTTTGCATCCTATGGATCAATTTGTGGTATCGGCAAGAAAATACCGTCCTCAACAATTTAGTGACGTTGTTGATCAGGATAATATTGTAATAACCCTGAAAAATGCAATCACCAGGAAACAACTGGCTCATGCCTATCTGTTTTGCGGCCCAAGGGGAGTGGGGAAAACCACTTGTGCGCGGATTTTTGCAAAGACTATCAATTGCCTGCAACCAACGGAAAACCTGGAAGCTTGCGGGACATGTGAATCTTGTCTTTCGTTTGCCGAAGGCAGATCGTATTCCATCCATGAACTGGATGCTGCGTCCAACAACTCGGTTGACGATATCAGGGAATTGATAGATAAAGTCCGCATTCCCCCACAAGTTGGCAAATACAGCGTATACATCATAGATGAAGTACACATGCTGTCCCAGTCTGCATTCAATGCTTTTCTAAAAACGCTGGAAGAACCGCCTTCCTATGCATTGTTCATACTGGCCACAACCGAAAAACATAAAGTATTGCCTACCATCCTTTCCAGATGCCAGGTTTTTGATTTTAACCGCATATCCGTTAAAGCAATGACACATCACCTGGAAGAAGTTGCAAAAAAAGAAGGCGTTACAATTGGACGGGATTCACTGGGTGTTATTGCCCAAAAAGCAGACGGAGCCATGCGGGATGCACTTACCTTGTTGGATCAGTGCATAGCCGTCAGTGGCAAAGAAGTTACTTACGAACAGGTGATTTCCAATTTGAACGTTTTGGACAGGGAGTATTATTTTCGTCTCACACAAATGGCTCTTGACGGCAGCTTTGAAAAAATGTTGCTCCTTTTTGACGAAGTCCTTTCCCGCGGATTCAATGCTTTGCATTTTATTGGAGGTTTGAGTTCTCATTTCAGGGACCTGCTTGTATGCAAACAGCCGGACAGTCTTCCTTTGCTGGAATACGGCCAGGAAACGGCCATGAAATTCCGCGAACAGGCCGGAACATGTTCTTTGCCATTTCTGTTCAAAGCACTAAGTATCACTACACAGGCAGAGGCCGGTTACAAACAGAGTAACCAGCCCAGGCTTCATATTGAAATGGCTCTGATACGCCTGAGTCAGTTGGAAAATCCGGCAAACACGACAGACCAGAAAAGCCCTCCGGCCGAACCGAAACCCGAATCCCGTGAGCCGCAACGCCCGACTACCGTAAGAAATACTGAATCCGCAGAACTTCCCATAACCGAGGTACCCTCAAAAACGCAGGACACGCCCACGAAGGACAACTCGGCAAACATATCTGCCAAAGCCGGCACGGTTTCCATAAAAAACCTGATGCGCCAAAACGGCAAGAACCGGGAAACCGCTACAACACAAGAACCGGAAGAGGTTGCTTCTCAGGTGAATGAACAGTGTATTCAAATGGATGACTTGCAAAACATACTCCCGGGTTTGTATGCTCTTTTTGAAAGCAGGCCTCATTTAGCGGCTACCCTTTCCCGTTGTGCTCCAACCGTTGTAGATGGCCATACGGTCCAATTCAAAGTGATCAACGAACTACAAAAAAACTGGATAGAGGAACGTTTTGGCGTTACTATAGATCAATACCTTCGTAAATCTCTGGGAAATAAAAACGTAAGTTCCTGCATAGTGGTTGAAGAATCACTGGAAAACACACCTGACGGAACGTGTTACATGCCGGAAGAAAAAGCAAGGTTCATGGCCGAAAAGCATCCGCAGTTGGCGGCTTTAAGGGACGATTTGAACCTGGATATCAGTTAATCATTGCAAATTATGCGTTTACATTGTCATAACCTGGTTAAGAGATACGGTTTGCGCACCGTTGTGAAACATGTTTCCATCTATGTTGACCAGGGAGAAATCGTTGGCCTGCTGGGACCTAACGGGGCAGGGAAAACAACCAGTTTCTACATGATCACGGGATTGATCAAGCCCAATGCCGGAAAGATATTTTTAGACGAAGAAGAAGTTACTTCTTATCCCATGTATCAGAGAGCCCAAAAAGGGATAGGTTACCTGGCACAGGAAGCGTCCGTGTTCCGGAAACTGAGCGTGGAAGACAATATCATGTCTGTTATGGAATTGTCTGCTTTTACAAAAAATGAACGGAAAGAACGCATGGAGCGTTTGATAGAGGAATTCGGTCTGCAAACGGTCCGAAAAAGTTACGGCATTCAATTGTCCGGAGGAGAACGCCGTCGTTGTGAAATTGCACGGGCTTTGGCCCTGGACCCAAAGTTTATTTTATTGGACGAACCTTTTGCCGGAGTAGATCCCATAGCCGTAGAAGATATTCAGCAAATTGTGGCTCAGTTGAAAACCAAAGACATTGGAGTGATCATTACGGATCATAATGTACACGAGACACTGGCCATCACAGACAGGGCTTACCTGTTATACGAAGGAAGCATCCTGGAAAGCGGAACGGCAGATGAGCTGGCCGCCAATCCGGAAGTCAGGCACAAATACCTTGGACAGAATTTTGAGTTGCGCAAGATCGTTCCCGTGAACCGGGAAAAAGAGCTCAATCAAAACTGATCCCGGCAAAACCTACAATTTGCAAAGCAAGATCTTTATAATAGCCGGGATTCAGGCTTCTCCGGTAAGGGGCAATATATTCCATAAAATCGCGCATGTTTTCCCTGTGGACCGGATCTGCCGGCGGAGATTCCATTTTTAACGGATTAATGGGTTTGCCGTTTCTCCATACCCGGAAATCAAGGTGCGGTCCGGTAGACACTCCCGTACTTCCCACATAGCCGATTACTTCTCCCTGGGCAACTCGTTTGCCTACTGCCAGGCCTTTTGCGTAACGGGATAAATGAAGGTATGCGGTCGTATATACACTGTTGTGCTTAATCTTAATGGTATTGCCGCCTCCACGGGTATATTTTCTTTCGGTAACCACCCCTTCTCCAATACTCATAACAGGCGTTCCTGCAGGCGCCGCATAATCAATTCCGGTATGCGGACGCACTACCCGGGTAACGGGATGCCTCCTGGCATAACTGAATCCGGAACTAATCCTGGAAAACCTCAAGGGGGCTTTCAGAAAAGTGCGTTGCAGGTTGATCCCGTTTTGGTCCCAGTAACCGGGCATACTGTCCTGAACGTAACGGAAAGCCATCTGTTCTTCTTGTGACCGGATAAATGAGGCGGCCAATATAGGTCCGGCCTCAACTTCTTTTCCGTTCAGCATATAAGCCTGGTAGTAAGCCCTGAACGTATCTCCTTTGCGAAGACCGAAAAAATCCACCGTCCAGGCGTATACTTCAGATAAGCCGTTAGCGACCAACGGGTTGTACCCCGCCTCTTCCAGGTTTTGCCACAAAGAAGTGGTTATGGTTACGTCCACAAACTTTTCTTCTGTAACTAACGGAAACTCACAACGTGAAACCCATAAGCTGTCCGTCAGGGAAAAACAGACATGCCTTCTGAAATCCTCTTCATAGATCATATAAGACGGCTGAGCGGAGTCGGGAATATAAAGAAGTGTATACGCATTCCCAGCCTTCAATTTTCTCATGTCAAACACATCCCGGAAATCCCGGGAAATGCTAAATATTACGGAGTAATCAATGCCTCTGCGTTGCAAAATATCTGCAAAATTTTCATTCCTGCGGACAATGTCGTTTTCCATTTCGTAACCTATGGAAGGCAGGCTGAACAAATCGCAGAATTGGGAAATCTGCCCGTTCGTTTGCTCATTGGGATTGGGTTGCACAGGAATTGCCGCCTCTTCTTTTTCACCGGAACATCCTATAAATACAACGCTGATTATCAAAAAAATAAACCGCTCAATTTTCATAAAAAAAGATTTCATCAGTTACAAAACTAAAAAAATTTCAGGCATTGTGGAAAATTTTGTAATAAAATGGAAAATAGTGGAAAAGTTTTTTTACTTTTGCATCTAAGATAATAGGCTAAAAAGTGGCAAAATTTATTGGAGAATACAATGCGAAGCTGGACGACAAAGGACGCCTGGTATTTCCTTCCGGACTGAAAGCGTTGGCAGATGTCAATGTGCCGCTTCGTTTTGTGGTGAAGAAAGACCTGTTCAGCCCCTGCCTTGAAATGTATTCCTACGATGAATGGGAGAAACAATCGGAAGCCGTAAAAGCCCGCCTGAATCCCTCGTTTAACCGGGAACACGCCATACTGTGGCGTGCTTATATGAGTAACCGGGCTGTTGTAGAACCCGATGAAAAAACAGGAAGAATATTGATTCCCAAACACTTGCTTAACATGATAGGCGTTAACAAAGAGGTAATCTTTGCCGGAGCCGATTTCAAAATTGAATTATGGCCCAAAGAATCCTATCATTCAAGCCTGATCAGTGAAGACGATTATGTATCGCTTGCAGAAAAGCACCTTTCCTAATATTGGCTCCTATGGGTTTGTATCATACACCGGTTCTTTTGAGAGAAAGCATCGAATCTCTGAACATAAAGTCTTCAGGCATATACCTGGATGCTACTTTTGGAGGTGGTGGTCATTCCCGTGCCATTCTGGAACAGCTGGGAAAACAGGGCCGTTTGCTGGCTTTTGACCAGGATCCCGATTCACAACAAAATGTACCGGATGATAAAAGGATCACCTGGATACGTTCCAATTTCAGGTTCATTCATAATTTTTGCAAATACCTTGGCATACCTGGCGTAGACGGCATTCTTGCCGATCTGGGCGTTTCCTGGCATCAATTTGATACGGCAGAGCGTGGATTTTCCTTTCGTTTTGATGCACCGCTGGATATGCGAATGAACCGCGAAAGCGGAAAAACAGCATCTGAAATATTGAACGGATATGCCCGGGAAGAACTTGCCTCTTTTTTTTTCAAATATGCCGAGTTAAAAAACGCAAACGCGGTGGCCGGAGCCATAGTGGAAGCTCGCAGCCGTGAACCCCTTGAAAATACCCGTGACCTGAGTCGTGCCCTGGAAAGATTCATTCCCCGGAATGCGGAGCATAAATTTCTGGCCAAGATCTATCAGGCACTTCGCATGGAGGTTAATGAAGAGATGAAAGCCCTGGAAGGTCTTTTAAATCAAAGCATTCCATTATTAAATGTGGGAGGAAGACTGGTTGTGATCACCTACCATTCCCTGGAAGATCGTATGGTCAAATATTTCATAAGGGATGCTTCCGGGAAAGGGCTGCTACAACCCGTCAATAAAAAACCGGTCCTTCCCCGGGAAGAAGAAATTCAGGAAAACACGCGGGCCAGAAGTGCAAAACTCCGCGCCGCAGAAAGATCGGAGGAGAATTCCCATGCGTAAAAGTGAACAGATCATATCCACCTTGTTCGGAGGTAGAGTTTTGTTACAGGATGTGGTATCCAAACACCTGAAATTCATTCTCTACATTTTTTTTCTGCTGATCCTGTATATCAGCATGAACAATGCCGTAGAAAAAACATTGCTGGAAAACTACCGCCTGGAAAAAGAACTCCAACTGCTCCACGCCGAATATACCCGAAAGGCCGCCGACCTCATGCAACAGAGCCGGCAGCAGGAAATTGAAAAACAACTCAGGTTGTGGGGCTCTTCACTGGAAGCTCCCGAAAACCCGCCTGCATGGATAAAAAGTAAACGATGAACACATACGGAAAAATGATGATCGTCTATGTTTGCTACCTGGTGACAGCTCTGCTGGCCATCGGGCAAATTGTCCGTTTGCAGTTCTTTTCCGATTACCGGGACCAGCTGGACTCCATCGTGTACAGATCCATAGACATACCCGCTTACAGGGGAAGCATCCTGGGTTGCGACGGACGCGTGCTGGCCAGTACGGTGCCTTTTTATGAAATACGGATGGACTGCCAGGTCCCGGATGACATGCTTCTGAACAGTAACCTGGATGATCTTGCCCGTGCCTTGTCGCGCTTTTTCGGGGATCAATCAGCTGCTGCTTATGAACAGGAAATCCTGCAAGCCAGGTTGCAAAAAAAACCCGGATACAGGAACCTCCCCATTGGCAATCGCCTGGTATCTCATGACGAACTTCAAAAAATCCGGGAATTCCCCGTGTTTAACAAAGGTCAGTACCAGGGCGGACTGATAGCCAATCAAAAGGAAAAACGCATCTACCCCTACGGCAGGCTTGCTTACCGCACCATTGGGTACATAAGTGATGACGAGCGCACGGGAGTGGGTATTGAATATGCCTATAACTCCTATCTGAAAGGACATCCGGGCAAACAAAGAGTACGTCGCCGTTCGGGAGATGACAAATGGGTTCCCGTGTCCGGTAATCCGGAAGTTACCCCTAAAGACGGAATTGATGTCATCAGCACCCTGGACATAAATATTCAGGAAGCAGCAGAAAATGCTTTACGTGAACAACTTTCCATGGATGACACCTTTGAGGGAGCCACAACTGTGGTCATGGAAGTGGAAACCGGTGCCATCCGGGCTATTGTCAACATGAAGCGCATGAAAGACGGCTCGTATGATGAAACCTTTAATTATGCCATAAGCCAGTCTACCAACCCGGGATCCACATTCAAGCTTGCCACCCTGATCGCGTTGCTGGAGGACGGCTATGTAAGATTGAGCGATAGTGTGGAAACCGGACGGAACGGATGGAGGTACTACGGAAAAACATTTACCGAAGCCAGCCGTTCATACGGGACCATCACTGTACAACAAGCTTTTGAAAAATCGTCCAATGTGGCTTTTGCCAAGATGGCCGTTGAAAAATATGCAGACAGAGAAAAACAGTTTGTCAACCGGTTATACAATATGAAGCTCAACGAAAAACTGAATATTGAGCTGATAGGTGAAGGTCGGGCCAAAATACCTTTTCCCGGAGAACCGGGATGGTCAGGGTTGTCCCTGCCCATGATCGCTATGGGATATGAAATGCAGCTTACACCCCTGCACGTTCTGACGTTTTACAATGCCATTGCCAATAACGGGAAAATGGTCACGCCCTATTTTATTGAAGCGTTCATGCAGCATGGCGGCATAGTGGAATCGTTTTCACATACCCCCCTGAGCGGAACACTTTGTTCTCCTTCTACCCTCCGATCCGTTCACAAAGCCCTCAGGGGCGTTGTGGAAAACGGGACGGCGGCCGGGATTAACGATCCGCGTTACAGTATTTCCGGTAAAACAGGAACGGCCCAGATTGCTTACGACGGAGCATACGTTCACGACGGCTACCGGAAACACCAGGCCTCTTTTGTTGGATTCTTTCCTTCGCAGGCCCCCAAATACAGCATGATAGTCATACTGTACTCAGGCCCCACGCGCAGTAACTTTTACGGAGCTTCATGGGCAGCACCCGTTTTTAAAAAAATTGCCGATCACATATACATAACCAATCCCTTTTGGAGTGCCCCCCTGGAAGCTCCGGAAAATGCATGAAAACCTGATAAGCAAAATGCAACTCTCAAAACTAATTGAAATACTTGACAATATAAGTGTCACCGGTTCGCCTGACCGGGACATAACCGGTATTTGTGCCGATTCACGTCAGGTAACCGGGAGTTGCCTGTTTGTAGCTGTCCCCGGCATACAAACAGACGGACACCTGTTCATTCGGCAGGCAGTACAATCGGGTGCTGCCGCCGTGGTGTTCCGCAAGGGACACCTGGCAGATACCGCCTTAGTACAGGAATTTGCCTCAACCACAACCTTTATTGAAGTGCCGGACACCCTCAGGGCCCTGAGTCTGCTTGCCGCAGCATATTACGATTACCCTTCGGCCAAATTGATACTAATAGGTGTTACCGGGACCAACGGAAAAACAACCACGGCTACCCTGCTTCATCATTTGTTCAGCAATCTGGGTTATAAGTGCGGCCTGATTTCTACCATAGCAAATTATATTGAGAACCGGGAAATTCCGACTTCCCACACTACACCCGATACCCTGACAATAAACAACCTGCTGGATACAATGTGGCGCAGCGGATGTACACATTGCTTCATGGAAGTAAGTTCCCATTCCATTGTTCAGCAAAGGATACTGGGACTCCGTTTTACCGGAGGTATTTTTACAAACCTGACGCACGATCATCTGGATTACCATAAAACTTTTTCCGCTTACAGGGACGCCAAAAAGAGTTTTTTTGACACACTGCCGGCAAATTCCTTTGCCCTTGTAAATGATGACGACAAGAACGGGAAGATCATGATTCAGAATTGCCGGGCAAGAAAATATACGTACGCGTGTAAGAAAATGGCCGATTACAATGCACGCATTTTGGAAAACAGCGTAGACGGCATGCAACTGAACATAGACGGAACCGAAATATGGAGTTCCCTGATAGGCATGCACAATGCTTATAATTTATTGGCTGTATACGCATGTTCCCGGTTGCTTGATGCCTCCGGGGAGGAAATCCTGCCAATACTCAGTTCGTTAAAAACGGTAAGCGGCAGAATGGAATACGTACGGGGAGGCGACAACATAACAGCCGTTGTAGATTATTCCCATACTCCCGATGCATTGAAAAACGTACTGACCACATTGAAAGAACTGCTTAAACCGGGACAGGAACTCATATGCGTAGTAGGGTGCGGCGGTAACCGGGACAAAACAAAAAGACCCGTTATGGCTCAGATAGCGGATCAATATTCACACATGTGCGTTTTTACTTCTGACAATCCCAGGTTTGAAGACCCTGAAGATATCCTGGATCAGATGATGGCAGGACTGACCGCCGAACAGCAAAACCGTCATTTACGCATTACTGACAGACGCCAGGCCATCAAGACAGCCGTACGGACTGCCCGGCCCGGAACTATCATCCTGGTAGCAGGAAAAGGACATGAAACCTACCAGGATATTAAAGGAGTCAAAAAACATTTTGACGATAAAGAAATCCTAAGTGAAATTTTAAAGACCGGATGATATGTTATACCATTTATTTGAATTTCTGAAAGAACATGTGGACTTTCCCGGAGTGGGACTGTTCCGCTATATTTCTGTCCGGTCCATTTTTTCTGTGATCATCGCATTGTTCATTTCCCTTACTGCCGGAAAATATATCATCGCCCGATTGAAAAAGAACCAGATTACCGATACAGCTTCCAAAACAGGTGAGAACGGGAAATCCGGCACGCCTACCATGGGAGGAATCGTAATTATCATATCCTTGCTGACGGCTGTGTTGCTGTTATGTGATCTGACCAATCTATATGTCCAGCTGCTGATCATCTCCACCCTCTGGCTATCCCTGATCGGGTTTCTGGACGACACGCTAAAACTCAGAACCAAAACAGGGAAAAAAGAAACGCGTGCAGTCCGTTTCCTGAGGAAACTGCAACGAAAAGACAGGGACGGCATGAAAGGAAAGCTGAAAATATACGGTCAGGTGGGACTGGGCCTGATTGTAGGCCTGGCTTTGTACATCAGTGACCAGGCCGTTATCGTGGAAATTGCCCATGTTCCCGGAAATGTGGAACAGACAGAACAAGTTGAAGAACTGCAATACATCCGTCATATTAAGAGTACCAAAACGACAATCCCTTTCCTGAAAGACAATTTATTCGATTATTCCTGGCTTACTCCCTTTAAAGGAGAGAGCGGTCAAAAAGCCGGCTGGATCGTTTACATTCTGGTAGCTATTTTTATTGTAACGGCCGTATCCAACGGCACCAACCTGACCGATGGCAGGGACGGACTGGCCACCGGAACGGTGGCTATTGTAGGGATAACCCTGGGGATACTGGCCTATTTATCCGGTCACATTGTGTACGCCCGGTATTTGAATATCATGTTTATTCCCAATTCAGGGGAAATGGTGGTATTCATGGCCGGTTTGATAGGAGCGCTCATTGGTTTCCTCTGGTACAACGCCTATCCCGCACAGGTATTTATGGGCGATGTGGGAAGTTTGACTCTGGGAGGTATTGTAGCCGTGTTCGCATTGATGATACGCGTAGAATTGTTGCTTATTATTCTATGCGGTGTATTCCTGGCCGAAAGCATCTCTGTAATCGTTCAGCGTCTTTGGTACCGGCATACCCGCATTAAGGCAACTAAAGAATTGATGGCAACCGGTAAATACACAAAAGGGGCCGTTGTTCCCGGAGACCGTGTTTTTGTAAGAGCCCCTTTGCACGATCACTACATATTTGACAAAAAAGACGTACCGGGCCGTGTTGTTCTGAAAGGACCGGAAAAACCCATTGCCGAGCCGAAAGTGGTAGTACGTTTTTGGATCATCAGTATACTGCTTGCTGTACTAACAATTATAACACTGAAAATCAGGTAACACCATAAATATTTATGAATGACAAACTGGTAATACTGGGTGGCGGCGAAAGCGGCGTGGGAGCTGCGGTTTTGGCAAAGAAACAGGGCTACAACGTGTTTCTTTCAGATTCCGGAATTATTCGCCCGGCAGCAAAGGACCTGCTAAGTGAATACGGCATTGAATATGAAGAAGGGAATCACTCTGTTCCCCGAATCATGGAAGCTGCAGAAGTGGTAAAAAGTCCCGGTATCCCTGATACATTACCCTTGGTGGAAGACCTGAACAAGGCCGGCATTCCGGTAATCTCGGAGATTGAGTTCGCCGGCAGGTTCACGCAGGCCCGCAAAATATGTATTACCGGTAGCAACGGGAAAACGACCACTTCTTCCCTGATATATTACCTGCTTAAAAATGCAGGACTGAATGTCGGGCTTGCCGGAAATGTGGGTCAGAGTTTCGCTTACCAGGTAGCTACACAAAACTACGATATTTATGTTTTGGAACTCAGCAGTTTCCAATTGGACGGAATGTACGACTTCAAGGCAGATATCGCCATTTTGCTGAATATCACACCGGATCACCTGGACCGGTATCACAACGATCTTAAGGAATACGTGAAAGCCAAGTTCCGGATCACCCAGAACATGGATGAAGACGATTGCTTCATATTCTGCCGTGACGATGAAATTTCAATGGAACATTTAAATCGCATAGTACTTAAAGCTAAAATGCTGCCGATATCACAACACGTCTCTGTCCCGGAAGGTGCTTATACCATTGACAATAAGATGCATGTAATCTATGGGGAACAGGAATTTGAAATGTTCATCAATGAGCTGGCCCTGCAGGGGAAACACAATGTTTACAACTCGATGGCCGCCGCCCTGTCTGCAAAGATAATGAACATCAGCAATCCGGTGATCAGGGACAGCCTGACATCCTTTAAAAACATACCGCACAGGATGGAGCAGGTTGCACGGGTAAAAGGGGCTTTGTACATCAACGATTCTAAAGCAACAAATGTAAATTCCGTCTGGTATGCACTGGACAGCATACAAGGGCCTGTTATCTGGATAGTGGGAGGACAGGATAAAGGAAACGATTACGCCTCACTTGCAGACCTTGTTTCCAGGAAGGTAAAAACCATTGTATGCCTGGGAAAGGACAATAAAAAAATCATAAACGCTTTCTCCGGGAAGGTTCCTGAGATTATTGACACACACTCTATGGAAGAGGCCGTTGCGCAATCGTACCGGGCTTCCGGGCCGGGAGATACCATATTGCTTTCTCCGGCTTGTGCCAGCTTTGACCTTTTCCGTAATTATGAAGATCGTGGCGATCAGTTTAAAGAAGCCGTAAGAAAACTGTAATCATTTTTATGAGTGCAAAGAAGAACATATCGTTAAAAGGGGATACGTCTTTGTGGGCATTGATTATTATTTTTTCATTGCTTTCCCTGGTTTTCGTATATTCTTCTTCCAGCCGGATTGCGGTAATGGAACATACCACTACTTTTTCCATAATGCTCAAACAAATGAGGTTTATCCTACTGGGCTTCGGAGTCATTTATTTGTGCCATATCATTCCTCTGGGGGTATACCGCAAAGCCGCTTATTTTGCATATGCCGGGGCTTTGTTACTGCTCTTACTAACATTGTTCATGGGTGAAAGCAGGAATGAAGGCACACGCTGGCTGTCCATTAACGGAATCAGCTTCCAGACTTCGGAATTTGCGAAAATTGCATTGATTCTGTTCGTTGCTAAAGTATTGGAAGAAGACAAGATAAAATCATTCAAGGACTTTTTCTTACGGTTGTTCCTGCCGTTGTTGGCATTTATCATTCCTATTATCTGGGAAGGATTTTCCACAGGGGTTTTACTAACCGTTACCATATTTATTATGTTGCTCATATCCCGTGTCCGTTTTTCATACATTGCTAAAGGAGCAGGTATTGTCGTTTTGCTGGCAGGATTGCTTTACGGAGGGATGGTGCTTCAAAGGGCTTTGCAAAAAGACGGAGGTTCTAATCTGGCATCTTCTTCCCGCCTAGAAACCGTCGAAAAACGTATTTCCGGATTTTTGGGTGTAGGGGAGCATGAAGAAGAAAAAGAAAGCGATCAGGTCATGTATTCCAAAGTAGCCATAGCTACCGGCGGGATTGGGGGCAAGATTCCGGGAAACGGGAATTTGCGCCATGTTTTACCGCTGTCAAACAGTGATTATATCTATTCTATCATAGTAGAAGAAACAGGGCTTATAGGAGGAATCTTTGTTATAGGCTTGTATTTCTGGCTGCTTTACAGCGTCGTTCTGATAGCCAAAGTATGCAAAAAGGTGTTTTCCTCCATGTTGGTGTGCGGCCTGGGAATCCTGATAGTTACCCAGGCAATGATCCACATTCTTGTCAATGTGGGATTGCTGCCTGTCACGGGACAGACACTTCCTCTGATCAGTTCGGGGGGATCCTCCGTACTGGCTGTCAGTATTGCTTTTGGAATGATGTTATCGGTTAGCAGGGCTTTGCAGGACGAGAGGCTTGATACACTTGAACTTACGGAAGAAGAAATGAAATCGGTTACAGGAAATGAAACTACACAATAACCATAGGATCATTATAAGCGGAGGAGGCACAGGTGGTCACATCTTTCCGGCTGTTTCCATTGCTCATGCCATACGGACACAGGATCCCGGGGCGGAAATTTTATTTGTAGGAGCTCTGGGAAGGATGGAAATGGAAAAAGTGCCGGCAGCAGGATACGTGATCAAGGGGTTGCCCATCGCCGGTCTCAGGCGTGATTTGTCGCTGAAAAGCATCTCGGCAAATCTTTTGTTGCCTTTCCGTCTTTTGGAAAGCATTGCCGCTGCCCGGAGGATCCTGGAAGATTTCAAACCCACTGTTGCCGTGGGAGTGGGAGGTTATGCCAGCGGTCCCCTTTTGTGGGCGGCCGGCAGGAAGGGTATTCCCTATATCATACAGGAACAAAATAGTTTCGCAGGAAAAACCAATAAATTACTAGCTTCAAAAGCCGTTCATATTTGCGTGGCGTATCCGGGAATGGAAAAATTTTTTCCGGAATCCAAGATCGTTTTGACGGGCAATCCCATCAGAAACGATATTCGTCCCTCTACCCGGGAATCGCAACAGGCAGCCCGCACCCATTTTGGGCTGGATCCGGGAAAAAAGACCATCCTGGTAATAGGCGGAAGTCTGGGTGCGGGGACCCTGAACCGTTGTATAGAAAATTTCCTGCCCGGGGCAGGAAATTTTCCGGTTCAGATACTCTGGCAATGTGGAAAAAACGGCATCCGCCAAGCCGCCCTGGTTAAGCAAGATTATCCGGACAGCGCCGTTTATCCCATGGAATTCATACAACGTATGGATTTGGCTTATAATGCCGCAGACCTGGTTATTTCGCGGGCAGGTGCGGGGAGTATCTCTGAATTGAGTGTAGCCGGAAAAGCCTGCATATTTGTACCATCCCCCAACGTGGCGGAAGATCACCAAACGCACAACGCCATGGCCCTGGTAAAAGAAGATGCCGGGTATCTGGTGAGCGACAGTGCGGCCCCTGTTTCACTTATGGACAAGGCCATGGAACTGATTTTCAATGACAGCCGTCTGCGCGTTCTGTCTGAAAACATATTGAAATTAAGCCGGCCTGATGCAGCCGGTCAAATAGCAAAAATGGTTCTGGAGTTATGATAGAGAATGTTTATTTTCTGGGTATAGGAGGAATAGGGATGAGTGCTCTGGCCAGGTATTACAAAAAGGCCGGAGCAAGGGTAGCCGGTTATGATTTGACTCCGACCGCGCTGACCAGTCAGTTGGAAAGCGAAGGTGTCTGCATACATTATACAGATGATCCCTCACTGATCCCGGAACACATCCGGAAAGAACGGGACAAAACGCTGGTTGTCTTTACACCGGCAGTTCCGGAAGAACATAAAGAACTGCAATGGTTCAGGGAACAAAGGTTTGACATCATAAAAAGATCGGTGGCACTGGGACGTATCGCCCAAAATCATAAAACGCTGGCTGTAGCGGGTACACATGGAAAAACAACCACCTCTACCCTTCTGGCTCATATTATGCAGGTTTCGGGAACCGGGTGTACGGCTTTCCTTGGAGGTATTTCAAAAAATTACGGGTCTAACCTGTTATTAAGCGACAACACATTTCTTGTGGCCGAAGCCGATGAATACGACCGTTCTTTTTTACAATTGTTCCCCCAAACGGCATTGATCACATCTGCAGATGCTGACCATTTGGATATTTACGGATCTCACCGGGCAGTGCAAGATGCTTTTGCACAATTTGCATCGCAAATTGTACCCGGTGGCTCGCTTGTATTGAAAAAAGGAGTGTCATTGCCTTTGTCTCTTCAGCAAAATGTCAATTGCTTCTATTATCATTACAATATTCCCTGTGATTTTTACACAACAAATCAACTCATCAGGGAAGGCGGTCTGTTTACTTTTGACCTGATTCTTCAGAACATCCGGCTGAAAAACTGTCACCTTGGTATTCCCGGCCAGCTAAATGTGGAAAATGCCGTTGGAGCTGCTGCGTTGGCTTATCTGAACGGTATTTCTGCCGACGCCATAAAAGAAGCTCTGGCTTCATTTCGCGGCGTGGCCAGAAGAATGGATGTACAGTACCGCACCAAAAGGTATTGCTATATAGATGATTACGCCCATCATCCACGGGAAATACAGGCCGCTGTTCAATCGCTCAGGGAGTGGTTTCCCCAAGAAAAAATCACAGGTATATTTCAACCTCATTTGTATTCCAGAACAAGGGATTTTGCACGGGAATTTGCTCAAAGCCTGGATCTGTTGGACCGGGTGATCCTTATGCCTGTTTATCCGGCCAGGGAAAAACCTATTCCCGGGGTGGGCGCAGAAATGATAGCGGAAATGTTAACCGTAAAAGAAAAAGAAATACGGGATGCCACACAAATAATTGATTGTATAAAAAAGTATAAACCAGGGGTTTTGGTCACATTGGGAGCCGGAAACATTGACCGGCTTGTTCAACCGATTACAGCCTGTCTGAAGGAGATGGATGTATGAGTAAAGGGAAAAAAATACTGCATTTTATAGGCTATCTGGCATTGTCAGGAGCTTTGGGTGCTTATTTTTATTTTGCCGGCAGCCTGGTTCGCGAAAAAAGCCAGGAAAGGTGCCAGGATGTAGTGGTTGTAGTGAAAGACAGCCTGGAAAACCCCTTGATCCAGGCCGGTGAAATTGCCTCTTTTCTGGAAAACAATCCCATGAAAATGCTGGGAGAAAATTTTGCCGAGATCCCGATGCATTTACTTGAAAAGGAAATGGAATCTTTTGCCTCTGTGCGGCAATGCAACGCCGTGAGAACCATAAACGGGACCCTTCGCCTGGAAATAGAGCAGCATATGCCTTTATTCAGGATTGAGACATCCGCCGGATCATTTTTTGTCTCCCGGGAAGCATATATCATTCCCATGGTTAATCCTTACCGTTTGCCTGTACTGGTTGTCAGAGGGGATGTTCCTTTTGATTATCCTTCGGCATACCGGGGATCCATAAAAGTTGCCGACACCTGGCTGCAGGAAATGAGTCGCCTGATGGCATACGTTTCCGATCATCATTTTTGGAAAGAGAAAGTACAATACGTATCTGTGTCCGGACCACGAGATATAACCATTATTCCCCGGGAAGAGAATCCGGTTCTGAAAATTGGCACACTGGAACACTTTGAATACAAAATGGACAAACTTCTGGAATTTTACCGGGTACTGGTCCCCCGTGACGGATTGGAAAAATACAGTGCCGTAGATGCCCGTTTTGGGAACCAACTGGTTTGTACGCGAAAAGAAAGATGAAAAATATATAAACTATCTGACCCATGGAAAATACTATTTCTATAATCGATTTGGGAACCACCAAGGTGGTATGCCTGACCGGAACAAAAACGAATGAAGGCTATAAAGTGATTGCTTCTTGTGAAGCCCCGTCACAGGGGGTTCTTCGCGGTGAAGTGGTAAATAATCAAAGTGTTCTGAATACGCTAAAACCTCTTTTGAAAGAATTGGAAAACAAAACGGGAATACCCGTCAGAGAAGTAACTGTTGGCATAGCCGGACAGAATATCCGCTGCCAATCCGTTAGCAGCACCAATAACCGCTCCAGTTGTAACGAAGAGATTTCCCGGGAAGAGATCGACCGTATGTGGCGTAACATGTATCATTCGCGTGTCAATCCCGGTGAAGAAGTACTTCATGTGGTACCCCAATCTTATCATGTGGATGAATACAGGGACATGCCGGATCCGGTAGGTATGTACGGAAGTTGTATTGAAGCCAATTATAAACTTTTTATTGGAAAAAGCGTTTCGGCAGAACACACCAAAAGATGTATAGAAAACGCCGGCCTGAAATTGTCAAAACTTATTCTGGAACCCCTGGCCACTGCAGAAGCTGTACTGCACGAAGACGAGAAAGAATTGGGCGTAGCCATGATAGACATAGGCGGTGGAACAACCGATGTGCTTGTATACCAGGACAACATTGTTCGTCACACAGCCGTAATACCGTTTGGAGGAAATGTCATTACAGAGGATATCGTTCAGGGCTGTGAAGTGACTTCCAGGCAGGCAGAACAGATGAAAATACAGTATGGTTCGTGTTATGCAGATCTGGCACCGGAAAACAAGGCCATTGTAATTTCCGGTATAGGAGGAAGGGAATCCAGGGAAATCCCTTTTAAATTTCTTGCTCATGTAATTGAGGCCAGGATGGATGAAATTCTGGAGGCCGTTATGTATGAAATCCATCAAAGCGGCTTTGCCGATAAATTGCCGGCAGGCATTGTTCTTACAGGAGGCGGTGCATTGTTATCCAATTTGCCCCAGTTTATAAAGTACAAGACGGGCTACGATGCCCGTATTGCCCGTCCACACGGATTGATCACGGAAGATTGTGAGGAAGTGAATCAGGTCACTTATTCATGTGCAGCCGGAATGTTGATCAGCGCTTTTGAAAAACAAACCAATTATGCTGCCGAACAAAGTAAAAACCTGGATGAAATATTTCAGGATGTAGAAAACGACAGTCCGGAAAAGACAAAAAAGGTCAGAAAGCCCAAAACCGTAAAAAGCAACACTAACAAGGAAAACGCGACACAGGGCAATTTGTTTATAAATTCTCTGAGCCGGTTTTTTACCAATGTGGATAATGAAGCGTAAATGATATGGAAGAAAAAGAAGAATTCATCCCTCTGAACTGGGAAAACAACCAATCTATCATTAAAGTTATAGGGGTCGGAGGCGGAGGCGGAAACGCCGTCAGTCACATGTTCCGATCCGGGCTGACTGATGTCGATTTTGTGGTCTGCAATACAGATGCCCAAGCTCTGGAAATGAGCCCCGTCAAGGAAAAATTGCAATTGGGCAGTGTAATAACCCGTGGCAGGGGGGCCGGCTGCAATCCCGAAATTGCCAAACAGGCTGCCCTGGAAAGCGAGGAACGTATCCGGACTCTGTTTGAAGGTAATACAGAAATGGCTTTCTTAACCGCCGGGATGGGCGGGGGTACAGGAACCGGAGCGACTCCGGTGCTTGCCCGGATAGCCAGGGATATGGGTCTGCTGACTGTAGCAGTGGTTACACTGCCTTTTCGCGACGAAGGGAAAGATTTTTTGAAACGCGCCATGGAAGGGATCCAGGAAATGCAGCAATTCACAGATTCCATGCTGGTAATCGACAACGATAAACTATACAAAGCATACGGGGACCTTCCCATATTCGAGGCCTTTCATCGTACCGACGATATTTTGAATTCCGCTGTCAGGGGAATTTCCGAAATCATAACCAGGCCCGGATTCGTCAATGTGGATTTTGCCGATGTAAAAATGGTAATGACACAAAGCGGCATGGCCTTGATGGGTACCGGATCCGGAAGCGGCGAAAACAGGGCGATGAAAGCTGTTAAATCTGCTTTCACCTCTCCCCTGCTGGAAGACGCGGATTTGACACGTGCCCGGAATGTTCTTGTAAACATCACCTCGGGTAAAGAAAAAGCTTTGACCATGACTGAATTATCCCAGATCATGGGTTATATGGCAGACTATACCGGAGGCGTTTCCAATTTTAAAAGAGGAGTTATTTGTGATCCCTCTTTGCAGGATGAAATCAGGGTTACCATGATTGCCACAGGATTCAGTATTCATTCACTCCCTCCGATTGCCGTTTACGGAAATGAGGCAGGCAAAGACAAAGAGACGAAGGAATCCGTATACCTGGAAGGGGAATCGGCAGGAAACGACGGCACGGATATTGTTGATAATCAGGAGCAGGTACCTGATGAAGACCCGGACGGAGGGTTCCGGATCACATCCAACCGGAGTGTTTTCCAGGTAGAACCGAAGATACACTCGCGACAGGCCGTCCGGGGTAATAAACCTGTCCTTATTCTGGATGATAAGCAAGACATTACAGAACTGGAACAGGAACCGGCCTATAAAAGAAAAGACACCCGTTATAAAATGTCGTACCAATCCGAAGTGCCGGGCCCGTCCAAACATAAGATTGAAGAGAAAAACGGGCAACAACGATTAAGTACAGATAACTCTTATATACATCAAACACAAGACTGATATGCAAACAGAAAAAGTCAGGGTGCGTTTTGCCCCCAGCCCTACAGGACCGCTTCACATGGGAGGTGTACGCACTGCACTTTTTAATTATCTATTTGCCAGGCAACATAAAGGGACTTTCGTGTTACGGATAGAAGACACGGACAGACAACGTTATGTTCCCGGATCCGAAAAATACATTATTGAAGCTTTAAATTGGTGTGGTATAATTCCCGACGAAGGAGTTGCATCTGACGGCAATATGGTGTCGGAAGCTTCTTCACGGCATCCTTTTGCTCCATACAGGCAAAGCGAACGAAAACATTTATACCGTGAATTCGCCCAACAGTTAATAGATCAAGGAGATGCTTACTACGCTTTCGACACTCCGGAAGAACTGGATGCATACCGTAAAGAAGCAGAAAGCCGGGGAGAAACCTTCATATATAATCACGCATTCAGAAATAAGACTGCCAACTCCCTAAACATGTCTGCTCATGAGACCGGACGTCGCCTGATGGAAAATGATCATTGGGTTATCCGGTTTAAAATTCCCGAAAACAAAACCATTGAAATGAAAGACCTTATACGGGGAGATGTAAATGTTGAAAGCGACACCCTGGATGACAAGGTCTTATGGAAAGCAAGCGATGGCCTTCCCACTTATCACCTGGCCAATATTGTGGACGATCACCTTATGGAGATATCCCATGTGATCCGGGGTGAGGAATGGCTTCCTTCCCTTCCTTTGCATTATTTGCTCTATGAAGCCTTTGGCTGGCAGGACCACAGACCGCAATTTGCACATTTACCCCTGTTGTTGAAACCTGACGGAAAAGGGAAACTAAGTAAAAGAGACGGGGACCGGCTGGGTTTTCCCGTATTCCCGCTGGAATGGACAGGCCCCGCCGGAGACAGGTCAAGAGGATACCGGGAAGACGGTTATTACCCGGAAGCTTTTGTCAATCTATTGGCTTTGCTGGGCTGGAATCCGGGTACGGAACAGGAACTTTTTTCCCTGGAAGAACTGATACAATCCTTTTCACTGGAACGTGTAACAAAATCGGGAGCGCGTTTCAATCCGGAAAAAGCCAGATGGTTTAATCAACAATACCTCAGGAACCGTTCAGATGCCAAATTGGTTCAGGACTTTATTCCCGTTTTGCAAAGCAAAGGAATAAAAACCACTCCCCTTAAAGCGGAAAAGGTTGTATCCCTGATTAAAAGCCGGGCTACTTTTGTTAATGATTTTTGGGATCTTTCTCATTATTTTTTTGTACCTCCGCAGTCCTTTGACATGAATCAGCAGAAAAAACACTGGAAAGAGGAAACTCCTGCAATAGTCCTTCGTGCTAAAGAAATTTTGGCTGCATGTACGCCTTTTGATGTTACTGCCATTGACAAAACACTGCATGAATGGATAGAGCAGTCTCAGCTGAAAACAGGTCAGGTGATGAATGCTTTGCGACTATGCATTGTAGGAGAGCCTAAAGGCCCGGGCATGGCTGATATTATGGCGGTAATAGGGAAAGAAGACACCCTGGAACGGCTTGATTATGCATTAAAAACACTCTGATATGAGCAGGCATACCAGATGGTGGCCTCTGTTGTCAACAAATTTTCTGGGAGTTCTTAACGACAATTACCTGAAAACCCTTGCTTGTTTTATTGCCGTTGGCTGGGTTGGCGTGGAATACGAAGAAACACTCGTCTCTCTGGCAGCCGGATCGCTTGTTTTGCCTTATGTTTTTCTTTCTCCATTGGCGGGAAAATGGTCCGTTACATTAAAAAAAATCCGCGTAGTAAGGATAGCCAAAGCGGTCGAGATACCGATAATGATAGTTGCTTCTGCCGGTTTTTTGTTACACAATGTATGGCTGGTCATGTTTTCCATTCTTTTTATGGGTATACAAAGCAGCTTGTTTTCTCCTTCCAAATACGGCCTGATAAGGGATATCGGGGGAAAAGAACATATTGCATTTGGCACAGGAAATATGGAAATGGTTTCTTTTCTGGGTATGATCCTGGGAACCATGATGGCTTCGTTTTTTGCACTTTCCGTGCCTGCCTGGGGTTTGGCCATTCTCTTTATGAGTATTGCCACGGGGGGACTTATATGCTCCTGCTTCCTAAAGGCGGAAGAATCCCCTCCGGAGGACAACGGGGAGACCATAAACCCGTTCTCATATCTTGTAATAAGCATACGCAAAGCGAATACTTATAAAGGACTGAACAGCGTAATTTTGGCATTGTCGGTCTTTTGGTTTATTGCAGCCATGATACAGATGACACTATTGGTTTATTGCCGCAGGTCTCTGGGGATGAATGATTTTCAGACCGGGTTGGTGCTTACTTCCGCTGCCGTTGGTACAGGAGCAGGCTGTTTTCTGTCCGGCATCACAGCAAAAATATGGGATAGAAAATTTTTCGTTCCTCTTTGCGGCACAGGTATTACCCTTCTTTTCCTGTCGGTATATTTGTTTCCTGTTAAAGGTATATGGTTTGCACTGCTGTTTTTCATAACAGGATTGCTTTGCGGATTATACAAAGTGCCTTTTGATGCCGAGATTATTAGAAAAGTACCCGGACGCAACCTGGGTCATATGCTGGCCTATTCCAATCAAATGTCGTTTATTTTCATTCTTGCCGCATCTGCCGTTTTTGCACTGATCACGAAATACCTGGCAACTGCAACTGTTTTTCTTTTCCTGGGAAGTCTAATGGGTGCAACAACCATATTTGTTATATTTTCTAAGTATCTTTGGAGCACAAATCAGGAATAATGGTTTTTGAAGAAGCCCCCATAAAAGGCATTTGGATTATTACTCCCCGTGTGTATCGCGATGAGCGGGGTTATTTTATGGAATCTTTCCTCAGGGAATCGTTTTCCCGTCATATAGGTCTCATAGATTTTGTGCAGGAAAACGAATCCATGTCCCGTTTTGGTGTAACCAGGGGACTTCATTACCAGGCAGACCCGTATGCCCAATCAAAGTATATCCGAGTAGTAGAAGGAAAAATCTTTGACGTAGCGGTAGATATTCGTCCGGAATCCCCTACCCGTGGAAAAGTTTTTTGTTTGGATTTGAGTGCCGAAAACAAAAAACAATTATTCATTCCCAAGGGCTTTGCTCATGGTTTTTGCGTTCTTTCACCCACAGCTGTCGTACAATACAAAACAGATGTGCCTTACCACCCGGAATCTGAAGGGATTTTTCATGTAGACTCCCCTTCTCTTGCTATTCCATGGCCTTTGTCTACCCAGGAAATGATCCTGTCCCCAAAAGACAAACTGGCCGCTCCTTTCCGTCTTTGAACTAATGCTGATACTGAACAAACATACATTGCACGAACCCCCTCCGGCACCGGATATCCTGTCCATGGAAGGGATGGTCTTGTGCATTGACAAACCGCTTACGTGGACTTCAGCAGATGTGGTCAGAAAAATCAGATTCAGACTGCAACGTTATTACCAGGTAAAAAAGATAAAAGTAGGACATACGGGAACACTGGACCCCCTGGCAACAGGACTGATGCTTATTTGTGCGGGAAAAGCAACCCGGATCTCCGATTCATTTCAGGCACAGGACAAAGAGTATATTGCAGGCATTCAGTTTGGGGCAACCACACCTTCCTTTGATCTGGAACATGAGCCGGATGCCACTTACCCATGGGAACATATTACACGCAACAGCCTGGACCAGGAGCTCAAACATTTTTTGGGAGAGCAGTTACAAGTCCCCCCTGTATATTCTGCCAAAGTTATTGACGGGATAAGAGCTTACGAATACGCAAGGCAGGGTATGGAATCACCGGAAATGAAAAAGAACCTGATCCGGATCAATGCTCTGGAGATTCTTGATTACACTGCACCCGTTCTAACATTGCGTATTACCTGCAGCAAAGGAACATACATTCGTGCTTTTGCCCGTGATCTGGGAATAGCCGTGGAAAGTGGTGCCCATTTGGTTTCTTTACGCCGTTCCGGTTCGGGAACCTACCGGGCAGATGAAGCTCTGACCATAGAGGAATTTGAAAATATTTTCAAATAATTGAAACTTTTTTATTTTTTTTACGTATAATACGTCGTTTATCCTTTATATAAACCGTATGAAGCTTTCACAATTCAATTTCACTCTTCCTCAAGAACTTATTGCAACACATCCCGCCAAAAACCGCGACGAATCGCGCATGATGGTGTTACATAAAAAAACCGGAGCCATAGAACATCTGGTCTTTAAAGACATCATTAACGTCATGCAGGAAAAGGATGTGGTCATTTTCAACAACACCAGGGTTTTTCCGGCCCGTCTTTATGGAAATAAAGAAAAAACAGGGGCGGAAATTGAAGTTTTCCTGTTAAGGGAACTCAACAAAGACCAACGCTTATGGGATGTTTTGGTTGATCCCGCGCGAAAGATACGGATAGGGAATAAACTCTATTTTGGAGAAAATGACGCCCTGGTTGCCGAGGTGATTGATAACACCACATCGCGTGGCAGGACATTGCGTTTTCTTTGTGACGGAACGTATGATAATTTCAAAACCACTTTGTTCCGTTTGGGAGAAATGCCCATTCCAAAATGGATCCGCAAACACGTAGAGCCCGTTGACGAAGAACGCTATCAATCCATTTTTGCAAAAGTGGAAGGAGCTGTCGCAGCACCTGACGGAGCCCTTCATTTCAGCAGAGAGTTGTTAAAGCGAATGGAAATCAAAGGCGTAAAAACTACGGAGATCACCCTTCATATGGGCATGGGACATTTCAGGGCGGTTGATGTGGAAGATCTTTCAAAGCACAAAATGGATTCGGAACCTGTAAAAATCACAACAGAAAGTGCCGGTATCATCAACAACGCAAAAGCAGAAGGAAGACGAATTTTTGCCACCGGGATAGATGTATTGCGGGCCGTAGAAACTTCCGTAACTACAAAAAGAGAAATTACCGCTTTTGAAGGATGGACCAACAAATTCATTTTCCCTCCTTATGATTTCTGTATTCCGGATGCCCTGATTTCAAATTTCCAGCTTCCTCAGTCCACCATGCTTATGTTCGTAGCCGCATTCGGAGGGTATGAAACCGTGATGAATGCTTATAAAACAGCCGTTAACGAAAACTACCGTTTTGGAGCATACGGGGATGCCATGTTGATAATATAATTCATTTCCTTTATATTTGGGAATGATCTGTGAAGTTGAGAAAATATCCAGATGCGCATTAAACCTGTGCATGAGATATGAAGGAGGATTAGCCAGAAGATTGTATGACCATTACGGCAGTGCCACAGCTGTTTTCAAGCAGCCACTTGCCGAACTTGTCCGTCATAAAGGATTCCGCAGAAGTATTGCCGAAAACATGAATAATCCCGGGCTTATGAAAATGGCTCAAAGGGAGTTGCAATGGATGGAAAAGCGGAAGATCAACACTGTTTTTTTATACGACGACTCTTATCCCGTAAGGCTCCGCGAATGCCCCGATGCACCATTGCTTTTATATGTCACAGGACCTGCCGATCTGAACCGGGGGCCCTTTCTTTCCGTTGTAGGAACAAGATCGGCCACTCCGTACGGAAAAGCCGTGTGCAGGGATATCATTGGCGGGTTCAAAAATTTGGGGATAAACCCGGTGATAATAAGCGGACTGGCTTTCGGCATTGACATCACGGCACACCTTGCGGCAATGGAAAATAACCTGACGACCCTTGCGGTATTGCCTGCCGGGCTGGATCAGATTTACCCGGCCACTCACCTGAACACCGCAATGGAAATTTCCCGCCGGGGAGCTCTTGTTACGGAATTCCCGTCTGAAACACAAGGGAACCGGCACAATTTCCTGCAACGGAACCGCATCATTGCAGGTTTGTCGGATGCCACACTGGTTATTGAATCCAAGAAAGACGGAGGCGCCCTGATCACGGCACATCTTGCCTGTGATTATTCCAGGGATGTGCTGGCTGTACCGGGAAGACCCTGTGACATTTGTTCCAAAGGGTGCAACGACCTTATAAAAAACAACAAGGCAGCTCTGGTGGCTTCTGCCTATGATATTGCCCGGACAATGTTATGGAAAACCGTTCCGGAACATACAAATGCTTACCAACAAGATCTTTTCGCTGCATTGGATAATCCCGAAAAACTGGTATATTCACAAATAAAAAAGCAGGGCGGAGACGTGAATTCCCTGTCGGAATGCCTGCAGCTTTCTTTCCCTGTCCTGTCCGCTACATTGACAAAACTTCAGGTTAAAGGGCTTATAGAATGTATGGAAAACAACGAATACAAAATTAAATCATGATAGATACGCACGTACATCTCTACGACAGTGCGTTTGATCCCGACAGGGAGCAGGTGGTTGAAAGAGCCAAAAATGCCGGTGTGACGCATTGCATTCTTCCGGCTATAGACAAAAGCACCTATCCGGCCATGCAGGAATGCCTTGAAAAATACCCCGGATTCTGTTATAAAGCTATGGGACTCCACCCCACTTCAGTCGGAGCGGATCACGATACGGAACTCGGCTTTGCCTATTCAAAAATGGCTGACGCTGTCGCGATTGGAGAGATAGGGCTGGATTTTTACTGGTCACGCGAACATGTGCAGGAACAGATCCGGGCCTTTGAACAGCAGCTGGAATGGGCGCGGGACCTGGACCTTCCGGTTATCATCCATTCCCGGTCTGCATTTCCTGAATTGCTGGCCTCTTTAAAAAAATGTGCTTTTCCCGGCATACGCGGTGTTTTACATGCATGGTCCGGAAGCCGGGAAATTTTTGAACAAGCCTGCCGGACAGGAGATTTTTTCATGGGTATAGGCGGCGTTGTCACTTTTAAAAATGCCCGTCTGGCAAGTGTTGTAAAGGAAACCGGGCTGGAAAGGATTGTGCTGGAAACCGATGCGCCCTGGCTGACACCTTCCCCATACAGAGGAAAAAGAAATGAAAGTGCTTACTTATCTTTCATTGCCCAAAAAATTGCTGATCTAAAAGACATAAGCCTGGAAAAAGTAATGGATCAGACTACTCAAAATGCATTATCTTTGTTTTTTTAAAGAAATGATGAACAAAGCAGCCATTCTTGTTATTTACACGGGAGGTACCATAGGCATGAAAGCCCATCCGGTTACAGGAGAACTGGTGCCGTTCCGTTTTGAACATATTTTGGATGAAGTTCCCGAACTGCAAAAATTCTGCTTCCGGATAGATTCCTATTCTTTCGATCCGGTTATAGATTCATCCGATATCTTTCCCGATTTCTGGGTACGGCTTGCCTTATTGATTCGTGAAAAGTATGATCAATACAATGGCTTTGTAGTTCTGCACGGGACAGATACCATGAGTTATTCCGCATCTGCACTCAGTTTCATGCTGGAGAACCTGGAAAAACCGGTCATATTCACCGGCAGTCAGTTGCCCATAGGTTTGCCTCGTACAGACGGCAAAGAAAATTTTATTTCTGCCGTGGAGATTGCAGCCGGAGTTGACAATGAGGGACATGCCCTGGTCCCTGAAGTGTGCATTTTCTTCCAGGATCAGTTATTCAGGGGAAACCGGACTTTAAAATACAATGCCGAGGAGTTTCGTGCCTTCCGCTCTCCTAATTACCCTCCCCTTGCCGATGCGGGGATTCACATCAAATACAACCGCAAATACATCCGATATCCCGAGTCATGGGGTCGTCCCCTGCAAGTACATACACAAGTGGGAACCGATGTGGCTGTCTTGAAAATTTTTCCCGGTATTGAAAAAAAAGTGGTGGAAGCCACACTTAATATCCCCGGATTAAGAGCCGTCATCCTGGAAACATACGGACAGGGAAACGCCCCGTCTGCACAGTGGCTGCTGGACTTGTTGTCCGGAGCCGTTTCCCGGGGAGTTATCATACTGAATGTCACACAATGTCCGGCGGGAAGCGTATCTATGGATACTTACGCCTGCGGGATGAGGCTTAAGGAAGCCGGGGTTCTCTCCGGATATGACATGACAACGGAAGCTGCCATTACCAAGATTATGTTATTAACAGGCCAATTTTTTGATAATAAAAAAGTTAAAGAACTTCTTTCACAATCTTTAAATGGTGAATTTTAACACAATTGTTTGGAATAAAACTTTTTTCAGTAACTTGCGCTGCTTTTTAATACTTTAAGAAAAGGAGAGGTGGCCGAGTGGTCTAAGGCGCGCGCCTGGAAAGTGCGTAAACTCCAAAAGGGTTTCGCGGGTTCGAATCCCGCCTTCTCCGCAGTTTATTTGTAAACGTTTGACAATTTATAAATTCTTAACTCTAATTATTCAACAGAAATGAAAAAACTTTTCGTATTTTTAGCAGTCCTTGGATTCATTACCATTTCTGCTCAGTACGCAGTCGCACAAACAGCCGCCGCAACAGGTGAAACTGAACAGGTTGAAGTACCCATTCACCAGCAGCTCAAGACCAAATTCATAGAAGGTGGTCCTGCTTTTATGTCAGTGGTACTGCTCTGTTTGATTTTCGGACTCGCACTTGCAATTGAACGTATTATTTACCTGACTCTGGCCGAAACCAATACAGGCAAACTACTGGACAAAGTTGAAGCAGCCATCAAAGACGGCGGCGTACCTGCCGCTCTTGAGGTTTGTCGCAGCACACGCGGTCCTGTAGCCAGTATTTTTTACCAGGGACTTTCCCGGGCCGATGAAGGTCTGGAAGTTGTAGAAAAGTCTATTACATCTTATGGTTCCGTACAGATGAGCCAGTTGGAAAAAAACCTTTCCTGGATCCAGTTGTTCATTGCCATTGCTCCTATGTTGGGATTTATGGGAACCGTTATCGGGATGATCGGTGCTTTTGACGCCATCGAAGCTGCAGGGGACATTTCTCCCAACATCGTGGCCGGAGGTATCAAGGTCGCTCTTATCACAACAGTAACAGGTCTTATCGTGGCCATTATTCTTCAATTGTTCTACAACTACCTGGTTGCCAAAATTGACAGCATCGTTGTCAAAATGGAAGACGCTTCTATTTCTTTGATGGACATTTTGGTTAAATACGAAAAATAAAACTTTGCAATGAAGAGAGTTTCAAAAATAACTTTGTGGGTGCTCTTTGCAATCAGTATTGTGTTTACCGTTCTGTATTTTGTGAATACGAAAGGACCCAACCTGGATGCATGGACATACACCTATCTGAATTGGGCGTACATCATGGTCGGCCTGGCAATCTTTTTGATAATTCTGTTGCCAATACTTACATTCAGGCAACGTACCGTCAAAGTGAAATCGCTGCTGATCCTGCTGGTTATCGCCATCGTACTTGTAGGAGGTGCTTATCTTCTGGCACCCGGAACCCCCATTACCCTGGCAACCGGAGCCGTTAAGGAAGGATCTGCTGTCAAATTGACCGACACGGCATTGTACCTTACATATTTCCTGTTAGCTATAGCAGCAATTTCCATTATTGGTGGTTCTGTCTATAATGCCCTGAAGAAAAACTAATCTAGTAAACTTTAATTATTATGGCAAAACCAGCAGGTGACATTAATGCAGGCTCAATGGCAGACATCGCTTTCCTGCTGCTTATATTCTTCCTGGTAACAACTACTATGGATGTTGAAACCGGTATTCAACGCCGGCTTCCGCCTATGCCTGATGAGAACCAACAGGCAGAAGTTGAACAAATCAACAAAAGGAATATAATGGTAGTGCTGATCAACAAAAATGACCGTTTGTTTGCAGGAGGACAGGAAATGCATATTACCATGCTTAAAGACAAAGTCAAGGAATTCATCACCAATCCGGCGAATCTTCCCGATATGCCCGAAAAACGCGAGAATGACATTGAAGGCTTTGGACCGGTCATGGTATCCCGTGCCGTTGTTTCCCTGCAAAATGACCGCGGTACTTCATACGACGCTTATATACAAGTTCAAAATGAGCTGGTAAAAGCGTTTAATGAATTACGCGATGATTTTTCCATGCAGAATTTTGGAAAGAAATACGAGTCTCTGGATGAAGATCAGCAAAGAATTGTAAGGGATGCCGTTCCCATGAATCTGTCCGAACGGGAACCCAGAGAAGTAACAACAAGGAGAAGATAGGAGAACATTATTATGGCAACATTCAAAACAAAAACCGATAAAGGACTAAAACCCCTGAACACGGCCTCACTTCCTGATATCGTTTTCATGCTATTGTTCTTCTTTATGATATCCACAAGTTTTCGACAAACCGAACGTGTGGTCAGCGTAAAACTTCCGGAAGCAACAGAGGTTGCAAAACTGGACCGGAAAGACCTGGCAAGCTACATTAATATCGGCACCCCGATACCTGCATACCAGGCTCAGTTTGGAAGCGAAGCACGTATTCAACTAAATGATGCTTTCAGTACAATTGACGATATCCGCGACTTTATTGCGGCTTCCCGTGAATCCATGTCGGAAGCAGACCGTCCTTTGATGACAGTTGCACTGAAAGTGGACGAAAACGTCAGAATGGGTATTGTAACGGATGTGAAACAGGAACTCCGCCGTTGTTCTGCATTGAAAATTATGTATTCTACACGTCGGAAAGCTGAAAATACTGATTTCTGATACGTATATATGATATTGAAAAGCCGCGGTACATAAAATACTGCGGCTTTTTTTTACCTTTGTTGATTACAAAATTTAATTTATATGAAACGTTTATTCGGCTTATTGACCATTGCATTATTGATAGGATGCCAGGAAGTTCCGCATCGTGCAAAATATGTTTTTTTATTTATTGGGGACGGAATGGGCCTGACCCAGGTTGCTGCCGCCGAAGCCTACCTGGCCAACAGTAGCGGGGAAATTGGATCACAGGCATTGAATTTCACGCAGTTCCCGGTTCTTGGAACCGCGACCACCTATAGTGCAAGCAATTGGATTACCTGCTCTTCAGCATCAGGGACAGCACTGGCAACAGGAACAAAAACAACAAACGGCATGTTGGGTGTATCTTCAGATACTGTTGCCCTGAAAGCCATTACTTATAAGATTAAAGAAGCCGGTTATAAGGTCGGGGTGTCATCAACGGTAACGCTGGACCATGCTACACCCGGTGCTTTTTATGCCCATGCCGCTTCCAGAAATGATTATTATACCATTGCGACGCAATTGCCTGCAACCGGTTTTGATTTCTTTGGCGGAGGAGGTTTTATTTTGCCTAAAGGTTGGAAAAGAGACCAGGTTCCTGTAACAGATCTTATTGAACAGGCCGGTTATACCATAGCTTACGGTATGGATGATTTCCAAAATGTGTCATCAACCGGTAAACTGGTTTTGCTCCAGGATGAAACCAGGGATTTCATGGGCGCATTGCCTTACGCCATAGACCGTAAAGAAGGAGATATGACGCATGCAGATATTGTACAAGCCGCCATTGAATTCCTGGAAAATGAAAAAGGATTTTTCCTTATGAGTGAAAGCGGAAGGATAGATTGGGCATGCCATTCCAACGACGGAAAAACATCCATCCTGGAAACCCTGGATCTGCAAAATGCCGTTCAGGTTGCCATCGAATTTGCTCAAAAGCATCCCCAAGAAACACTGATTGTTGTTACTGCCGATCACGAGACAGGCGGAATGGCCCTGGGCTGGGAAAATCAGTACAACGTGTTTTTGGATCAGCTGAATGAACAAAAGGCATCCAAAGACATTCTGTTAGAATCCGGTGACAAGAAAGCGGGAGAAATGGTCGCAGAAATTAATCGCAGAGCGCGGATCGGATGGACAACTTCTGCTCATACCGGAGTTCCCGTTCCTGTTTATGCGATGGGAACCAACAGTGAACTTTTCGCAGGCAGAATGGATAATACCGATATTCCCAAAAAGATTTGTGAAGCTATGGGGGTGGTTTTTTAACCCCTTAAACAATGCATTCACCGGGCTAAATCCCCCTTTTGGTCGATTTCCTGTTGTATAGAGAAAAGTCTGCAGTTACTTTTGCGTCAAATCTAAAATATTTTATTATGGAAATCTTAGACGACAGACAGGAACAGGGTGTTCAAAGACAACCCGAACGCCACAAACATGCTTCTGGGGGTATTATCATTGGCCTGGTCATGATAGTGGCAGGTATTATACTCATTTTTTCCAACGCGGGATGGATACCTTATGCATTAAGAAGAATTTTGCTGTCCTGGCAAATGCTGCTTATAGTTCTGGGAATTGTTTCATTTGCAAGAAAACAAAACATTCAGGGGGCTATCTTACTGGTAATTGGCATTGTGTTTTTACTGCCCCGGATAGGTGCCCTGAACATACTGCCCGGATTTGAATGGTTTACCCATTTGAACTGGGGCAATTTATGGCCTTTGATCCTGGTGGGAATAGGTGTCCTGATTTTTACAAAATCCCGGCGAAGTGAAATTCCCCCCACACATAACAGGCAGTACCCCCGTAATGATTTTTCCGGGAAAAGCAGTTCGAACTCAGGTGGATATGTAAACTATTCGATGGTCTTTAGCGGTTCCGAGCATGTATTCATGGAATCCGTTTTTCGCGGCGGTTCCATAGAAACTGTTTTTGGAGGAATGACCCTGGATCTTAGAAGAACGAATTTACAGGAAGGAATTTCCTATTTAAAGATTTCGTCGGTATTTGGAGGCACCACCCTGCTCATTCCTACCGACTGGAATGTAGAGATCCGAACCGATGCGGTTTTAGGGGGATTCAAAGACAACCGTCCTATGATCAATAATTCGGATAACAGTTCCCGATTAATCATTGATGCTGAATGTGTCTTTGGAGGTGGAGAAATTAAATAAATATCAATGGACTGCCTGTTTGGGATTTGCCCTGGCTATTTCATTCCTTCTTGCCTATCTCACAGGTTCTTTAGTATCTCTTGGTTGGAAGGAGTATCTGATTGATGCCCTTGTTCTTACAGGCTGTGTTATATTCTTTGTTTTATTCCTGCAAAAAATGCACGTATACGGCATGCCCGTGTACGTGCAAATCATTATATTTCTGGTTGCAATATGCAGTCTGCCTGTATTGGCCCTTTATTTTTATCTGCCGCATGAACGTTTTCTTCTTGTTTACCGAATCATTCCGTTACGGATATTTATTGGCATCCTGGTAACAGCAATTTTCTTTCTATGGAGAAAAACGCGCATAACCACGGAGCTCCGGGAAGAATCGGCTCAGGAGATAAAAAAGGAAATGTCATCTTCTGCGGATTATACAGATAAAATTACAGTCAGAGCAGGCAACGGAATCAAGGTGATCCCAGTAGAAGATCTATTGTTCATTCAGGCCGACGGGGATTACATTTCGCTTGTGACTGCTAACGGATCCTGGCTGAAAGAGGAGACCATGAAACATGTTCAGGAGGTCCTGTCTCCTTCCCAATTTGTGAGAATTCACCGTTCTTTCATTGTAAATGTTGCAAAAATAAATCGTATTGAACGTTACGGGCAACAACAACTGATTATTTTGAATAACGGCAAATCCATTCGTATAAGCGCTTCGGGCTACAGAACACTTAAGGAAACGCTGGGCTTTTGAGACCTGATTTTGTTTTTTGCTTACCTTTGCAAAAAAATAGAAATGGATTTCAAAATTAAAGAGCCAAAACTGGCTGCTTTCGGAAGAAAGGAAATTGAGCTGGCCGAAAGGGAAATGCCGGGACTAATGGCCTTGCGCAACCGATACGCTAAAGAAAAACCTTTGAGTGGTGCGCGCATCACAGGAAGTCTTCATATGACCGTACAGACTGCGGTTCTTATTGAAACGCTTAAATTACTGGGAGCAGATGTAAGGTGGGCTTCCTGTAATATTTTTTCAACTCAGGATCATGCGGCAGCAGCCATGGTTGAAGCCGGTATTCCGGTTTTTGCATGGAAAGGTGAAACGCTGGAAGAATACTGGTGGAGCACTTTGCAAGCTCTCTCATTCCCTCATGAAACAGGACCTCATCTGATAGTGGATGACGGGGGTGATGCCACTCTGCTGATTCATAAAGGAGTGCTGGCAGAAAAAGACAGTTCCATTCTTGATACGATGAACGGAAGTATTGAAGAAAAAGTTATTGCAGCCCTTTTGCGAAAAACGTTGAAAGACAATCCCGGGATGTGGACCCGTATGGCAAAAGGCATGAAAGGAGTCAGTGAAGAAACAACTACCGGAGTGCACCGCCTGTACCAGATGTTTGACAGGGGAGAACTCCTGTTCCCGGCTATTAACGTGAACGATTCTGTTACAAAATCAAAATTCGACAACCTGTACGGTTGCCATGAATCTCTGGCAGACGGGATCAAACGGGCCACAGACGTTATGATTGCAGGAAAAGTGGTGGTGGTTTGCGGTTATGGGGATGTTGGAAAAGGATGTGCCAGGAGTATGCGTTCTTACGGCGCACGTGTTCTGGTCACAGAGATCGATCCAATCTGTGCCCTTCAGGCATCCATTGAAGGTTTTGAGGTTCGTACACTGGAAGACTGTCTGGATGAAGCAAGGATCTTTGTTACAGCTACCGGCAATTGTGATGTAATCCGTATAGAACACATGGCAAAAATGAGGGATCATGCCATCGTTTGCAACATTGGTCACTTTGATAACGAAATACAAGTTGATGCCCTCACAAATTATCCGGGAATCATTAAAGAAAACATCAAACCTCAGGTAGACAAATTTACATTCCCCGACGGCCATTCCCTTATTATGCTTGCTGAAGGACGATTGGTGAACCTGGGATGTGCCACGGGACATTCATCATTTGTCATGAGCAATTCTTTCTCCAACCAGGTTCTGGCACAAATCAATCTATGGAAAACAGATTATGATTTGGGAGTCTATCAGCTGCCCAAACACCTGGATGAAGAAGTGGCACGATTGCACCTGGATTACCTGGGTGCCAAACTTACCCGCATGACACAAAAACAGGCTGATTACATTGGATTTTCCATAGAAGGCCCTTATAAACCGGACTATTACAGATATTAACCATTATGATAAAATCACGCACCAAAATCATTGACCTTCTGAAAATGCAGGCTGGAAATCCCGTGCAGGTAAAAGGCTGGGTACGAACCAAAAGGGGTAACAAAAACATAGCTTTCATTGCTTTGAATGACGGCTCCACCATACACAACGTACAGATTGTGTGTGACATGTCTGTCTTTACAGAAGAACAACTGCGACCAGTCACTACAGGAGCTTGCATTCGTGTCAAGGGCGATCTCGTTCCTTCTGTAGGGACACAACAAGCCGTTGAGATCAAAGCCTCTGAAATTGAAATATACGGTACTGCGGACCCGGCTGTTTATCCTTTACAAAAAAAAGGACACAGCATGGAATTTCTGCGGGAGATAGCGCATCTCAGACCCAGGACCAATACCTTCGGCTGTATATTCAGGATCCGTCACGCTATGGCTTATGCCATTCACAAATATTTTAACGACAACGGATTTGTGTATGTGCACACTCCTATCATTACCGCATCTGACTGTGAAGGTGCCGGAGCCATGTTCCAGGTAACGACACTGGATTTGAACAATCCGCCCAGAGAGACAGATAATTCCATTGATTATTCCAAAGATTTCTTTGGTCGTCAGACCAGTCTGACCGTAAGCGGCCAGCTGGAAGGAGAACTGGGGGCAATGGCACTTGGCGAAATTTATACTTTCGGCCCTACTTTCAGGGCAGAGAACAGCAATACACCCAGGCACCTTGCCGAGTTCTGGATGATAGAACCGGAAATGGCCTTTTATGACATTGCTGACAACATGGATCTGGCAGAAGACTTTATCAAATACCTGGTAAAGTATGCCTTGGAAAACTGTGCGGCAGACATAGAGTTTTTGAACAATATGATAGACAAAGACCTGATAAACAGGCTTGAAGGTGTTTGTGACACTCAATTCGTACGTCTGTCCTATACAGAAGGTATAGAAATTTTGATCAACAGTGGCCAGGCATTTGAATATCCCGTTTCCTGGGGTATAGATCTGCAGAGTGAACACGAAAGGTATTTGGTGGAAAAACATTTTAAACGTCCTGTAATATTAACAGACTATCCCAAAGAGATCAAAGCTTTTTACATGAAAGAGAACGCGGACAAAAAAACCGTACGGGCCATGGATGTTCTTTTCCCAAAGATCGGAGAAATCATAGGAGGATCACAACGGGAAGAAAATCTGGAAACACTCCGTAGAAGAATCACGGAGATGAATATGTCTGAAGAAAACCTGGATTGGTACCTGGATACCAGGCGCTTCGGAACCGCTCCTCATTCCGGATTCGGGATGGGATTTGAGCGCCTGCTCTTGTTTATTACGGGAATGGCAAATATCCGTGACGTCATACCTTTTCCGCGAACTCCAAAATCTGCTGAATTTTAATATGTTGATAATTGGTATAGCCGGTGGCACCGGTTCAGGCAAAACAACCGTAGTGAATAAAATACTGGAGAGTCTGGATCAAAAGAAGATCACTGTAATTCCCCAGGATTCCTATTACAAAGACAATTCTCACCTTCCATTGGAACAAAGGCAGGAATTGAATTTTGACCATCCCGAATCCATTGACTGGGAACTTATGGTAAAACACCTGTTACAGTTAAAAGCAGGGAATCCCATAGAACAGCCAATGTATTCCTACATAACTTGTACTCGTTCCAAAGATACAATCCACATTGAACCTACACAGATTATCATTGTGGAAGGAATCCTGATTTTTACGGATCCTCCCCTGAGAGATTGTCTGGACATGAAGATCTATGTGGATGCCGACCCGGATGACCGTTTATCCAGGGTAATATCCAGGGATATAATTGAAAGGGGAAGATCTGTCAACAAGGTGCTGGAACGTTACGAAAAGACGGTAAAGCCCATGCACCTTCAGTTTATTGAACCCACAAAACGATATGCCGACATCATAGTACCACAGGGCGGGCACAATACGGTAGCAATTAATGTATTGATATCTACCATCGAACAAGCCCTGTTAACCAGGTAAGCTTTGTTCGGAATGAAACAAGAAACAAAAACAGGACTCTATCTGACGGTGATCGTACATTTAATCGCCCTGATTATCTTTTTGTTGTTTCAAATCCATTCGCTAATTCAGAAAGAATCTTCATTTGTCCTGGATTTTTCCCAACAGGAAGAACTGGAGGCCCAACTTCAAAGGGAGCAAATGCGTGCCCAGTTGAGCGCCGGGCTGGAAGAACTGCTATCCGGCATAGAACAGCAATCCAGGAACGTTGCAGTAGATGTGACACAGAGAAATCAAAATCTAAAAGACGACCGGCATGAAGATCCCTCACGTGTATATGAAGAAGCGGAGGAACTGCAAAAACGTCTGGATGCTGCACGGGAAGCCGTAGAAGATGCCGGAGGTGAAGAAAACAATGCCGTTTCACCGGAAAAAGAAGAAGCAGAAAAGATAAAACCTTATACCGGCCCGGCTGTCCTGGAATACCGGTTAAACGGACGAAAAGCCATGAACCTTCCCATACCTGTTTACAAATGCATAGGAGGTGGTGATGTTACTGTATTGATTGCCGTGGACCAAAAAGGATACGTACAAAAAGCTGACATAGTGGATGATTTTTCTTCCAGGGACAGATGCTTGCGAGAGTTTGCCCTGCGCGCGGCAAAACAAAGTAGGTTTACTGCATCCACCGAAGCTCCCTCCCTGCAAAGTGGAGAAATTGTCTACCGTTTTATTCCTCAATAAGTATTAAATACGTAACTTTGGACTGTGAATTCAAAGCAATATCAGGAAATAAAAGACCTTCTTACCCAACTGGAACAAAAGATTGAGGCGTTATGTGATCCTGCTGAAGACCAACCTGTTGAACAGGTGTTTGAGCTTGATTCCCCACCTGAGCGTGAGCCTCAAACAGAACCGGAGCCGAGTCCGGAGCCGAGTCCTGAGCCGAGTCCTGAGCCGAGTCCTGAGCCTGGTCCTGAGCCTGATCCTGAGCCGGCGCCTGAAACGGTAGGTGATTTGTTTTCCGGCTATGCCCAACGTCCCACCCTTGCCGATTCTCTGGCAAAAACAAAAAACGGCAAGCCTTTGAAAGAAGTCATTCCCCTGAACGACAGGTTTCTATATGAAAAAGTACTGTTTAACCAAGACAGGGCTTTGTACGACAAGACGTTGAACGATCTTCAGGATATAAAGGATATGCAGCAGGCTGAAACCTATCTGGCAGAACATTTTCCCCACTGGGAATTATCATCTCCCGCCGTACAGAAATTTCTTATACAGCTGGAAGATGTGTTCTAAACTCATGATCGTCCCCACTCCAATCGGGAACCTGGAAGATATAACCCTAAGGGCCCTGAATGTGCTTAAAGAGGCAGATCTCATACTTGCTGAAGACACACGTACCAGCAGTATTCTTCTGAAAAAATTCGGCATCGGGACGCATATGGAATCGTTTCACAAGTTTAATGAGCACAAACTGGTGAGTTCCGTTGTACAAAAAATTAAGGATGGCATGCGGGCTGCACTCATAAGTGATGCCGGCACCCCGGGGATATCCGATCCGGGTTTTTTATTGATAAGAGAATGCCTGGCTGCCGGTGTTGAAGTTGAATGCCTGCCCGGGGCCACTGCCCTGATCCCGGCTTTGGTAAACAGCGGTTTCCCCTCGGATCGTTTCTGTTTTGAGGGTTTTTTGCCGGTCAAAAAAGGCAGACGAGCCCGTATGGATTCTTATAAATCGGAAACCCGCACGGTCATATTTTATGAATCCCCCTTCCGGTTGCTCAAAACGCTGGAAGAATTGTCCTCCGTACTCGGTCCGGAAAGAGAAGTTTCCGTAAGCCGTGAGATAAGCAAAATACATGAAGAGACAGTCCGGGGGACACTGGTTTTTGTATGTGATTGGTTCAGGGATCACACTCCCAGAGGAGAGATTGTTATTGTGTTGAAAGGGAAAGGGAAAGAAAATGAAATGGGATAACAGGCATCACTTTATAATTCATGCTTCCGGTATTGCGGCCGTTTTAGTTTTGTTTTCACTGAGAATGATCCCCGTCAATTCAACTCCTTTCACCTACCGGAATATCCGGCAAATAACCGCTCCGTTTCATGAATATTGCGAAACTTGTATAAGTCCGCGTTCCACGCAGAAATTCCAAGACACACTAAAAAAGAAAGTACATTCAGTACCTGAAGCATACCATCCGTTTGTTCCCATGAAAATTGAACTCAATACCGCCGACAGTGCAGAACTGGTCAAATTATTCGGCATTGGGCCCTATTACGCAACCAGGATTCTGGAATATCGTGAAAAATTAGGCGGATTTGCCGTTCCTGAACAACTTCTGGAAGTATACGGTATGGATGAAGAAAGACTGGAAGGTTTTTATGAGGACGTTTTCGCAGACACTTCTTTTATCAGAAAAATGGACGTTAAAACCGTAACCGAAGATCAATTGGCCACCCATATTTATATTGGGAGGTACCTGGCCAGATGTATAATAAGATATCGGGAAACAGCCGGACAGGATTCTTGTACCCTGGAGAATCTGATTCGTGATAAAATATTGACTGTTGAACAGGCCGGAAAAATTGGCTGGTATCTTTATTGAGGATTGTTTTTTCTATATTTGTCGGATAGTTTATTTCTAACCCCTATTGTAAGTCTATGAGTATACTGGTTACGAACAATGTGGTTAAGAGCTTTGATGGTCACCTGGCATTGGATAATGTCAGCATTGATGTACCCGAAGGAAAAATATTCGGGTTACTCGGACCCAACGGAGCGGGAAAAACCACCTTATTAAGGATCGTCAATCAAATAACTGCTCCCGACGAAGGAAGCATTTTTTTTGACAATCACCCATTGACCGCAAACGATGTTTTTCGGATCGGTTACCTTCCCGAAGAAAGAGGTTTGTACAAAAAAATGAAGATCGGAGATCAGGCAATGTACCTGGCAAAACTGAAAGGAATGTCTCACGCCCAGGCCCTCTCCAGCCTTAAAGCGTGGTTTGTAAGGTTCGGCATTCAGGCCTGGTGGAACAAGAAGATTACCGAATTATCTAAAGGAATGGCTCAAAAAGTCCAGTTTGTGACCACAGTCATGCATGATCCCAAATTACTCATCCTGGATGAACCTTTTAGCGGATTTGACCCCATCAACGTGGATCTGATTCGTAAAGAAATTATCCGTCTGAAAGAAAACGGGACTTCTGTAATATTGTCAACTCATAACATGGAATCTGTTGAAGAATTATGTGATGAGATTGCACTGATAGATAATGCACGTCTTGTAGTTACGGGACAGGTTCACGATATAAGGCGCGTTCACGGGGATAACCGTATTGAAATTCTCTACCGGGCTTCAGATCCGCTGGATGAGGGATGTTTGGATACAACCGTCTTTTCTGTTATTTCTCACGGTAAAAAAGACGGCTCTTACAGTATGATTGTAGCACTGAACGATGGGCACAACACAAATGAATTACTGGAAGCCCTTATACCTCACACCAATATCGTAGGAATGAACGAAATCATTCCCCGTATGCACGATATATTTATTAAACTGGTAACTCAAAAGGAGGAAAGACAATGAATATCAAAAAGATAAATCTTATTGTCGGAAGAGAGTTTGCTATCCGCGTCAGAAAGAAATCATTTCTTATAGCCACGTTCCTGACACCCTTGTTAATGGCAGCGCTGATCATGGTCCCAACCCTGATGACAACGCTGAAAGACAATAAAGAAAAAAACATAGAGGTCATTGATCCCACGGGTATAGGAGAGAAAGTTCTGGAAGACAGGGAATACACCCATTTTACATTTCGCAGGGAAGGCGATCCGGAAGATTATAAAAAAGATTTTGATACCCGGAATCTGCATGCTCTTTGTGTTATAGAAGCGGTTGAGGGCAATTCTGTAGAAGTTCGCATGTACAGCACAGGCCCTATTGACCAGGATCTTCAAAGGTATGTTTCCAGGCAGATCAGTCAGGAAGTTGAACAACAACGGCTGCAATCATACAACATTCCGGAGCTAAAGGAGATCATGGAGAATATTAGAACAGATATTCCTGTTAAATCACTTACCTGGACAGAAGCCGGTGACGAAAAAGAGACCATTACGGAAGTATATATGGCAATAGCCTATTTAAGCAGCTTCCTCATTTATATGTTCATTTTCATGTATGGTTCCATGGTTATCCGGGGCGTTATTGAAGAAAAGACCAACCGGATAGTTGAAGTGATCATTTCCTCGGTAAAACCGGTGGAATTAATGCTGGGAAAAATCATAGGTGTTGCATTTGTTGCACTGCTTCAATTCTTTCTCTGGATCCTTCTTACAGTAATAATACTGTTTATTGTTATGGCACTTATTGGATCGGGAGCCGTTGCCGAGATGGCCGGATCTGCACCCCAGATACAGGGAGGGCTGGCCGGAACCATAGCTTCCTTTGATACGGGGAGCGGCGTTCTTACCGGTATAGCCAGTACGATTTCACAAATTAATTTCGGAAAATTCCTGTTGAGTTTCTGTTTGTATTTCATTGGTGGATACCTCATGTATGCTTCTATGTTTGCCGCTGTCGGCTCCGTTTCAGATGCCGAAACTGACACCCAGCAATTCCAGTTGCCCATTACCATTCCCCTTATCCTGGGATTGTTTATCATGATGCATACCTTCCAGTATCCGGACAGCACGTTGTCTGTTTGGGCTTCCATCATACCGTTTACTTCTCCCATGGTAATGCTGGCCCGTCTTCCTTTTGGAGGCGTACCCCTGTGGCAATTACTGGTTTCCCTGGTATTGCTGTTCCTCACTTTCCTGGCAGTGGTTCATTTTTCTGCCAAAGTATACCGGGTAGGCATATTAATGTACGGTAAAAAAGTCACCTGGAAAGAATTATGGAAATGGATGCGATACAAAAACAGATAATTCACGGCGCCTTTCTCATTTTATTTATAATTGCCGGCACCGTCATTTCCGGAGCACAGACGATCAAAGCATATCGTGTGCTTATGGATACTACCGAATACCAGAATAAGGCCTCTGCCCCTGTCCGGGATATCATCAATACCTATTCTCCGGAACTGAACAGGAAGATGAACCAGGTAGTGGGATATACTACCTCAGAGATGAGATCTTACTCCCCGGAAAGTCCGTTGTCCAATCTGGCCGCAGACGCGTTACTGGCCATTGCCCGCAGGCATTACGGGCTGGACAAAGTTGATTTTGCCCTGACCAATTTTGGGGGCATCAGGACTTCTTTTCCAAAAGGGGATCTTACCCTTTATTATGTTTATGCTGCCTTCCCTTTTGAAAACTCCCTGGTTTTAGTAAGCCTGAAAGGGAGCCGCGTAAGAGAATTGTTCGAATCTTTTGCGGCACATCGCGTAGAAGTTCTTTCGGGCGTGTCCTTGAAAATCGATAATCACCGAGTTACAGAATTACTCATTAACGGGGAACCTGTGGATGAGGAAAGGACATATCACATTGCAACCATTGATTTCCTTCTTCAGGGAGGAGACCGGATGACAATGTTAAAAGATAACATGGGTGTTGATTATTCCGGTTTGACACTCCGTGATGTGATCCTGCAATATATCAAGGCATTTACTGAAAACGGCGAACCGATCCCTTCCAGGACAGACAAACGTGTAGTGATAAATAACCCGGAAAAGTGATGAAAACATTATTGATCATCAAGTTGACATTCCTAATGCTGGTTTCAACATCTTTTGCCACGAACGCACAAGATCTTGTAATCATCCATACAAATGATTTTCACAGTCAGATAGAACCGTTTCGTTCCGGCAGAAATGCCGGCAGCGCCGGAATCCTGAGTCTGTCCGGGTACCTGGAAGAAACCAGGAAAGAACATCCGGACCTGTTGTTCCTTGATGCCGGGGATTACAACCAGGGAACGCCCTATTTCAATCTCTTTAGGGGGAAAGTTGAAGTAGAAACCATGAATGCTTTGGGACTTGATGCAACCGTTCTGGGCAATCATGAATTTGATAACGGTCTGGAAGATTTGGTTAAAAGAATAGAAAAAGCAGATTATCAGACTTTATGTGCCAATTATAAAATACTGTACCGGCCTCTCGGAAAACTTGTAAAACCGTATGCCATTTTCCGGATAAACGGGAAAAAAGTGGGTGTGATTGGCCTGACCATAGATCTGAACGGCTTGACATCCAATAAAGTATTGGAAAAAATGATTTACCTGGATCCGGTAACTACCGCCAACAGGCTGGCCGCCAGGCTAAAAAGAAAAGGCTGTGACCTTGTCATATGCCTTTCCCATCAAGGTTTTAAAAACGATTTGGAGATGGCAGCTCAATTAAAAAACGTTCATTTAATCATAGGTGGTCATTCTCATACTTTTTTGGAAGAACCGGTCAGGCAAACAGCTGCTGACGGCAACCAGGTAGTTATTGTACAAACAGGTGCTTACGGAGTATATGCCGGACATATTGATATTACCTTTTAACCGTATAAAGTATGTTTCTGGAAAATCAAAAGCGGAATGGCAGGATTGAAGTCATATGCGGGTCCATGTTTTCAGGGAAAACCGAGGAACTCATCCGGAGACTCAAAAGGGCCAAATTCGCCAACCAACGGGTTGAAATATTCAAACCACGCATTGACGTAAGGTATTCAGAGGAAGAGGTCGTTTCGCACGACAGCCATTCCATCCCGTCCACTCCGGTTGACTCGGCAGAAAACATTCTTTTGCTGGCCAACAATGTAGATGTGGTGGCCATTGACGAAGCTCAGTTTTTTGATCAGAATTTGGTTCGGGTCTGTCAGTTACTCGCAGACAACGGCATCCGGGTCATCGTGGCCGGCCTGGATATGGATTTCCAGGGGAATCCGTTCGGTCCCATGCCTAACCTGATGGCAGTTGCCGAACATATTACCAAAGTACATGCCATATGTGTTCGTTGCGGAGACCCCGCACACCATTCTCACCGGTTAAGCAAGAGTACTCGCCTGGTGGAATTGGGAGAAAAAGATATCTACGAACCCTTGTGCAGACATTGTTTCAATAAAGAGAAAAATGAACGGAAATAAATTCACTCACCTAGAGATCAGCGTACCCAATATTCAGTACAACCTCAAATATTTCCGGTCTTTTCTGAGTGAAAGCACCAAATTGCTGGTTCTTGTCAAAGCATACGGATACGGTCACGGAATAGGTGAATTTTCACGCATTCTGGAAGACAACGGTGTAGATTACCTGGCAGTTGCTTTTCCGGGTGAAGGTGTGGCCATTAGAGAAGCCGGCGTTACACTTCCGGTAATTGTTCTTTCCGGGGGCATGGAGCATTATCCACTTATGATACAGTACCGTCTTGAACCTAGTCTTCCCTGCCCGGAAGCACTTGAACGGTTTATGCAGGAAGCCGGCACCATGAATCAAAAGAACTACCCCGTGCATATTAAACTGGATACCGGCATGCATCGTCTGGGTGCAGAAGAAGATGACATACGGTCAATCGTTGCAAAACTGGGAACAACCGGAACTGTCAGGATTGCTTCCGTTTTTTCACATTTTGTGGCATCCGGGGATGAAAAAAACGATGACTTTACCAGAGAGCAAATTGCCCGTTTTGAAACGTTGTCCAATTTGTTGACAAAGCAATTAGACTACAAAATCATGAGGCATCTGTTGAATTCTCCGGGAATCGAACGCTTTGCCTCTGAGGCACAATATGATATGGTTCGTTTGGGGATAGGTCTTTACGGTATGTCGTATGTGGATAAAAGCAGGCTAAAACCTACCGCGTTTTTAAGAACTCCCGCTTTACAGGTAAAAACTGTCCAGCCGGGGGAAACAGTTGGGTATTCCAGGGCCGGTAAAGTTACAAAACCAAACACCCGTATTGCCACCCTGGCCATTGGCTACGCAGACGGAGTCAACAGGCATCTGAGCAACGGAAAAGCTTCGTTTTGCGTAAACGGACACAGAGCCCCCACAATAGGAAATATCTGTATGGATATGTGTATGTTGGATGTAACCGGCATAGATGTTAAACCGGGGGATATGGTTACGGTTTTCGGAGACAGTCCAACCATCTTTGAACTGGCAGATATCCTGGGAACGATACCGTACGAAATCCTGACATCTGTTGCATACAGGGTTCCGCGGATTTACACTTTTTGATCCTGATTGCCTTCAGGCCATCATTTTACAAATCATTTCCATAAGGAGCTCCCCGTCACCGGCTTCTCCCCTGTCGGAAGATTTGTACATGCTGTCATAAGCACACAGTAAATTCATTGCCCTGACCGTACGCGGAAAAGTAAAAAAACGGGCGGCCTTCATTGTTTCCTGAAAAAAGTAATAGTTCAGGCCCATGAGTTCCCGCAACTTATCAGAAGTAATTCCGGGATTTTCCAACTGATAGGAGTGCAGTTTAAGTATACGGGACAATTGGGTATAAAACAAGCTGATGAGCATAACCAACGGGTACTTTTTCTCATTGTCCGCAAAATATTCCACTATAGGTTGTACTTTGGCAAAATTTCCGGCAGCAATGTGATTGAATAAAGCAAAAGGGGAAAAATCCCGGTTGACGCCCACTGATTTCTCTACCATTTCTGTTGTAACAGCCCAGGTACCCTGCGGCATTAGTATAAACAGCTTTTCTATCTCCATAACTATCCGTTGAAGATCGGTTCCCAAAAAATCCGCCAACAGCCGTGCTGCCTGGGGCTCAATGTTGGTTCCTTTTTCCTTAAGGTACGCAGTGATCCAGTCCGGGATCTCGTAATCCCTCAATGGTACAGATTCCAGGATCCGGCAGTGTTTCTGTGCCGCTTTCCACAACTCGGTCCTTTTATCCACCGATTTACCCATAAAACAAAGCACAAGCACGCAGGAAGGATTCATTGCTTTGAAATACGAAGCCAGCAGTTCAGTTCCTTTAAGTTGTTGTGCTTCCTTTACAATAATAACCTGACGCGGAGCCATCACGGGATATCTTCGGGCATTATCCACTATCAAAGCCGGGGTAACATCCTGGGCATACAATACCATCTGATTGAAAGCTTTCTCTTCTTCAGTCAGGGCATTTTCAATAATGTAGGAAGCAATTTTGTCAACATAATAGGGTTCTTCTCCCATCAACAGGTAACAAGGGTTAAATTCCCCTGCTTTTAATTCTTTCATGATCTCCCGGTAGGCAGAATAAGAATCTTTTGCGGTAGATTTTGCCATGAGACAAAATTACATAAATTTAACGAAGGCAGTACTTTTTGTATCTTTGCATCATGAACGGTCCCTCGGTCATATATTGCAATGTACGTAAAAAGTGGGTGGAAAAAACCCCGGAAGAAGAAGTACGCCAGGAAATCATTCGTCACCTTCATATTGTGGGCGGATTCCCCTTGCATTTAATGACCTGTGAATACCCGGTCCGTTACCTGGAGGGGAACTTCCGTGCCGACCTTGTGGTGCATGACAGAAACGGAAAACCTTTGTTGATTGCCGAGTTCAAAGCGCCCGGTGTTCCCGTCAATGAAAAAACGGTAGAGCAACTGCGCAGATACAATGCCCAAATTTTGGCTCCCTGTTTGCTGATCAGTAACGGAACACGTACATACTTTTGGAAATTTGACAGGGATCAAGGGACTTATAAACAATTTGGAGAGATTCCTTCTTTTGAAGAGCTTCTTTAATTTTATTTTTTCATGAAAGCACCATTGCAATCAAATATTTTCAGCATTATCGCAGAACAAGCCAATCTGAAAAATGTCAAAGCATACGTTATTGGTGGCTATGTTCGTGATTTTTACCTGAACAGGGCAAATACAGATATTGATATAGTTGTGGAAGGGAACGGAATGGAAGTCGCAATGGCCGTAGGATCCGTATTGAAAACCCGGGTGACCCTGTTTAAAAAATTCGGAACCGCCATGTTGCATTATAAAGGATATGAAATTGAATTTGTAGGAGCAAGAAAAGAGTCTTACCGTTCCGACTCGCGTAAACCCATTGTAGAAAACGGCACCCTGGAAGATGATCAAAAAAGACGTGATTTTACAATCAATGCGATGGCGCTGAGTCTTGCCCGTGAAGATTACGGAACGTTAACCGATCCGTTTAACGGGATGGATGATCTGAAACGAAAAATCATTAAAACTCCGTTGGATCCGGACACCACATTCAGCGATGACCCTTTAAGAATGCTCAGGGCTATACGTTTTGCCACTCAACTTGATTTTTCCATTGACGGCAACTCTTTTGTATCCATTGCACGAAATGCATCCCGGATCCACATTGTATCCCAGGAAAGAATTACCGGAGAGTTGCAAAAGATCATGGCAACTCCTAAACCATCCAGAGGATTTGTGCTTTTGGAAAAGAGCGGACTTCTGTCCCTGATTTTGCCTCAGATCGCCTTATTAAAGGGAGTGGAAACCATGGAAGGCAGAGGTCATAAAGAAAACTTCAGTCACACAATGGAAGTTCTGGACAATGTGGCCTCGGAAAGTGACAATATTTGGCTGCGGTGGGCGGCATTGCTTCATGATGTGGGAAAACCGCCGACCAAACATTTTGACAAAGAGTTGGGCTGGACTTTTCATGGTCATGATTTTGTTGGCAGCAAGATGATCTCCGGTATTTTCAGGAAACTCCGTTTGCCTCTGGGAGAAGAAATGCGTTACGTACAAAAGCTCGTCCAGCTGCATTTACGCCCGATAGCCCTGGTCAACGAAGTAAGTGATTCCGGCATCAGAAGGCTTTTATTTGAAGCCGGCCAGGACATTGATGATCTTATGCTGCTATGCCGTGCGGATATCACCTCCAAAAATCCCAGGACTGTCAGGCGGCACCTGGAAAATTTTGAACAGGTCAGAAAAAAGATGGTGTTGGTGGAAGAAAAAGACGCAATAAGGAATTTTCAACCCCCCATATCGGGCGAGATGATCATGAAAACGTTCGGAATCCCGCCGTGCCGTGAAGTTGGCCTTATAAAAGATTATATAAAAGAGGCTATCCTGGACGGCAAGATAGGCAACAATCTGGAAGAAGCCTGGCAGCTGATGCTGGAAAGAGCTCAGGAACTGGGACTCAATGAAGTAAATGCATGAATTCTTCACGAGTGCGGACATCCTTTAAAAATGTACCCGTGAAAGCAGAAGTCACCATTCTTGAATGTTGTTTCTGAACGCCCCTTATTTGCATACACATATGTTCCGCTTCAATGACTACTGCCACTCCCATGGGATTCAGGGTTTGCTGGATACAATCCCTGATCTGGACAGTCAGACGTTCCTGGACCTGGAATCTTCTGGCAAATGTATCTACAACCCGTGTCAACTTACTTACTCCTGTAATAAATCCATTGGGAATATAAGCTACATGGGCTTTCCCGTAGAAAGGCAGCATATGATGCTCGCACATGGAGTACATTTCAATATCCTTAACCAAAACCATCTGTTGGTATTCTTCACGGAACCTGGCAGAATTTAATATGGCAGCCGGATCTTCCAGGTAGCCCTTAGTCAGGAACTGCATAGCTTTTGCCACCCTCAACGGGGTTTTCTCAAGCCCTTCCCTTTCAGGGTCTTCACCTATCAGTTTTAAAATTTCCTTATAATGTTCGGCAAGTTTTTGAGTGGTTTCCGGTGTATAAAGATCGTTGTTATTGTATGACATGGTTTCTGAGAAATGTTGAGATGCAAAATTACAAAAAAAATGCGATTGGCAGAAGTCTCTTAAACTTTAGCTGCTCTTCCAAGTCAAAAGAAAAACAACACATTCGGCTAATCATTATTTTTTGTACATTCGCAGCTATGGAAAAAGAAACGCTTATCAGTATCAAAGGGATCAAAAAGATCTATAAAGTAGGAAATCAGGAGGTTCGTGCATTAAACGGGGTGGATCTTGAGATCAGAAAAAACGAGTATGTAGCCATTATGGGGCCTTCGGGTTCCGGAAAATCTACGCTGATGAATTTATTGGGATGCCTGGACACACCTACCGAAGGTACTTATATACTAAACAATACAGATGTCAGTCAAATGAGGGACGACCAACTGGCTGAAGTCAGAAATAAGGAAATCGGATTTGTTTTCCAGTCTTTTAACCTGCTTCCCAGATATGATGCCCTGAATAATGTCGCCCTACCGCTGATTTATGCCGGAATACCTAAACACGAACGGGAAGACGAAGCCAGAAAAGCGCTGGTCAATGTTGACCTTGGTGATCGTATGGATCATAAACCCAACGAGTTATCGGGCGGACAGAAACAAAGAGTAGCCGTAGCACGTGCGATGGTCAATAATCCTTCCATTATTCTGGCCGACGAACCTACAGGAAACCTGGACACAAAAACGTCTCTGGATATTATGTCACTCTTTGAACAGGTATATGAAAGAGGAAATACCATAATTGTCGTTACACACGAAGAAGATATTGCACGTTATGCACGGCGGGTTGTCCGGCTTCGAGACGGACTGGTAGAAAGTGATGAACCCAATAAAAATCCTGTATTGACTGATTCATGAACAAAATCTATACGGGAACCGGCGATCAGGGAATGACGTCCTTAGCCGACGGAAGCCGTGTCCCCAAGACGAATCCGCATGTAGCGGCCTACGGCAAAACAGATGAATTGATAAGCTGGATAGGACTTCTAAGAAGTCAGTCGGACATTCTTCAGGAACCGACCTGCCGCATACATTATGAATCATCATTGCAGAAAATACAGACGGATTTAATGCATCTGGCGGGATACTTGGCATCGGGGTCTCAAAAAGATTTTACAAATTATGATTTTGAAAGTTCTGCACTTTTTTTGGAACGGGCCATTGATGAAATACAAGAACAACTGCCTGTCATTCATTCATTTATTCTTCCGAACACACCTCCTTTATCATCTCAGGTACACATAGCCCGGACGGTCTGCCGTGAAACAGAACGCCTGATGGTATCTCTTGGCACGGATATTGTCACGGCCCCTATGCTGAAGTATATAAACCGTCTTTCAGACTATCTTTTTATCCTTGCACGGTTTATTACTGTCAAGACTGGTTGTGAAGAAGACTTTTTTATATAACTTTGGGCACTTTTTTTAAACCTTGCATCAATGTACTGGACACTTGAATTGGCATCGAAACTGGAAGACGCTCCCTGGCCTGCTACCAAGGAGGAACTTATTGATTATGCCGCACGCTCGGGCGCTCCGTTGGAAGTAATAGAAAACCTGGCTGACCTGGAAGATGATGGCGAAGTATACGACAGTATTGAGGACATCTGGCCGGATTACCCTAGCAAGGAAGATTTTTTCTTCAACGAAGACGAATACTAACCTTATGAAATGAATATAATAATTGCAGGAGCAGGAGAAGTTGGTTTTCATCTGGCCAAAATGCTTTCGGATGAAAATCATCAAATCACCATCATTGACAAAAATGAAGCGCGATTGAATCAAATCGCGGAAACTTCTGATGTTGTTCCTGTATCGGGTACGGTAACGTCCATCTCTACACTTGAAAAAGCGGGAGTCAGTCGTTGTGACCTTTTTATTTCTGTCAGCCCTGCCGATGAACAGGACGTCAATATTGTTTCTGCGCTGCTCGCTAAACAACTGGGAGCCAAACGTGTAACGGCACGGATCAATAACAATGAATACCTGAAGAACGAGAACCGGGTTGTTTTTACCGAACTTGGCATTGACCTGCTTTTTTATCCTGAAAAAATTGCAGCCCAGGAAATCCTGGATTTGTTAAAACAGTCAGGAACTTCAGAATTTATGGATTTTTCCGGAGGCCGGTTGCAACTCATTGTTCTTAAGCTTACCGAGAGCTCTTCCATTGTAAACAAGAGTATGAAACAGGTGGCAGAAGAAAACGGGGGAGATATCCCTTTCCGTGCCGTAGCCATTGCCAGGGAAGGCAATACCATAATTCCCCGTAAAGACACTGTTTTTCAAATAGCGGATCTTGTCTTTGTCATTACCAAAAGAGAAGCGGCTCACGCGGCCATGATACTCAGCGGAAAAGAAAATGTTGTGGTTCATAATCTAATGATCATGGGAGGAGGGCGTGTAGGCGAAATGGTGGCCCACAGCATGGAAACAAGAATTGAAAAAGTTCGTGTTGTAGAACTGGACAGTGCCCGCTGCCAGGAACTGACCGTTTCACTTCCCCGTTCGCTGATCATTAACGGAGATGCACGCAATACGGATCTTCTCCTGGAAGAGGACCTTCCCAAAATGGATGCTTTTGTGGCCGTTACATCAAGTGCCGAGGCGAACATCCTTTCGTGCATGGCCGCCAAAAGAGCAGGTGTGAAGAAAACCATCGCCCAGGTGGAGAACCTGGATTATATTAAACTGGCCGAAAGTGTTGGCGTAGATGCCACCATAAATAAAAAACTGATTACGGCAAGCCGTATATTCCGTTTCACCATGACCGGGGACGTTCCTTCTATGAAATGTCTGAATGGATCTGACGCAGAAGTCATGGAGTTCATAGCCAAACCCAGAAGTCCGGTTACCCAGAAAAAAGTCCGTGACCTGGAATTTCCCAGAGATGCCATCATTGGAGGCATTACCCGCGGAAACAGCAGTCTGATTGTACGTGGAGATACAGAAATCAAACCTTACGACAGGGTCGTCGTATTTTCACTTCCCTCTGCTCTGCAAACCATTCATAAATTTTTCATCTGATTCTTCTTTTTCATTCTTTTCTTGTAGTACTGTTTAGGTGTACAGGATTCTCTGGCTTTAAAAACCCGCGAAAAGGAACGCACCGAATTAAATCCGCATTGAATAGCCAGGTCTTCCAGATCCAGACGGCTCTCATCATTTTTTTCTATCAGCTTTTTTGCTTCGTTCACCCGGAACACATTTACCCAATCACAAAAATTCGTTCCGTATAAACGGTGAATGGACCTTGAAAGGTACGAACGGTTTGTATTGGTTTTGCGACATAGAGAATCAATAGTCAGTTTGGAATCCTTATAATATGATTCTTTTACCATCATTTTATTTAAAGACAACACAATATCGTCCGGACTTTCCGGATAAGCGGCATCTTTCTTTATGAATAATCTTGGATCCGTTAACGTCCATCCTTCCAGGAATGGGGTGATTTTTTTATAAATTTTTTTAATTATTGCCATGTCTTGTTTTTGGTTACGTTTTCGAATTTGGTCTGCATCCTGCACCATTCCCCGGGAGTCATCCCAATATTGATTCGGAAAGCCAGGTTTAGTGCCGTTAGCGACTGGAATCCCGATTCGTTGCATAATTCAATAAGGCGTGCTTCCGGATTTCTTTTATAATATTCCTGGGCATATTGAACCCGGTATGAATTGATAAATTGTTTAAAATTCATGCCGCCATACTCATTCAATGCCCTGGTGACATAAGTTACATTGGTGCCAATGGCTGCAGCCACTTCTTCCCTTGAAATGGAAGGATTCCTGTAGCATTGTTCAGTCTCAAGATATGCTTTTATGCGTTCGTAAATCTCTTTATACAGGCCGCTAACCTTTTTATTAGCTTCTTCCAGATCCTGCCAGACCTTACTATGTGCAATCTGCGTTTCCTGGACCCATTTTCCTCCGTATAGAAGGTCTGTGTCTTTCATCAGTATTATATCCAGGAAAAGCAAATGAATCGGGATATTGCCCAGGAAAAACAATTTGGCGGGCAAAAAGACATCCAGAACTACACACACGTATGACATCAAAGAAAACACCCATAAAGACACCAAAAAGAATTTATAGGATCTGAGAGGCCCCGGGCTTTTTTTCCCGGGAACAGACAACCTTTTTTCAAGTATGACAGAAAGCATGCATCCCAGGAAAATAAAAGAAATGCATAATGTATGAGACATTCCCGAAAATAATCCAAGAAAACTCAAACGCCCCGAATACCATACACCGATTAGAGAAATCAAAACGAAGAGTATTGCAAAAACCAGCAAATGGGTCTTTACCAGAAACCGCCTGCGGATTCCGGATGAAATGGAAGTAAACGCAATACAAAAAGTAGGTAAACAGGTAAAAGCAATACGCAGGAAGAAGTCTTCCTGTACAGAGTCACTCAGAATCTGATATCCTCCGTAAAAAAGGATTATTCTGAGAAAATAAATTGTTCCCAATGCAGCGAACGCACCAATAAGTACCTTGACCGGATTTGTTGGAAAAAAATACAGAACGGATTTCATTCTGGCCTTGGTAAACAACAACACTGCAGCCATAGTATAGGTTACACCGGCTGCCAAATTACATACAAAAGTTGTCATTGAGATAAATTGTTGTATTATAAGAATTTGAATAATACCGAATTTACTGATGATTTTCTTATAATTCAATCCTTTTTCTCCGGAAGATTTGTTCATTAATGTCCTCTGAATTGTCCGGTATATAAAGCATCTGGATAACTGAAATTTATATGTCACCCGGTTTTTCTCATTTTTTCTCCTTCCGTGTTGATAAAGGTTTTATTACCTTTGTGGCTTCACAAAACCACACAAATAATGGAATACAATTTTTCTGATATAGAAAAAAAATGGCAATTATACTGGTCTTCCAGGAAAACCTTTAAGGTTGACACCGCCCCTTCAAAACCGAAGTTTTACGTTTTGGATATGTTTCCTTATCCTTCGGGAGCCGGCTTGCATGTAGGTCATCCACTGGGATACATTGCCAGTGACATCTATTCCCGTTATAAAAGATTAAAAGGTTTTAATGTATTGCATCCTATGGGATACGATGCATTCGGTCTGCCGGCGGAACAATATGCCATCCAGACAGGTCAACCCCCTCAGAAAACAACGGCGCAAAACATTAAACGATATCGCGAACAACTGGATAAACTGGGCTTTTCATATGACTGGGACCGTGAAATACGTACTTGCGATCCTTCCTATTATAAATGGACACAGTGGGCATTTTTAAAAATGTTTCATCATTGGTACAATAAAGATTCCAATAAAGCCGAACCTATCCAAAAACTGATCCGGGAATTTGAACACAACGGAAATACAAAGATAAAAGCAGCACATCATTGCGGAGTGTCATTTTCTGCTGAAGACTGGATGCGTTTTTCAGAAAAAGAAAAAGAAGACATCCTTATGTGCTACCGAATAGCCTATTTGGGAGAAACATCTGTAAATTGGTGTCCGGAACTGGGTACCGTACTGGCAAATGACGAGGTCAAAGAAGGTGTATCTGTCCGGGGCGGGTATCCTGTGGTACAAAAGAAAATGAAACAATGGCAATTACGTGTTTCAGCCTATGCCGAAAGACTTTTGGAAGGATTGGAAGATCTTGCCTGGTCAGATTCTCTAAAAGAAATGCAACGTAATTGGATTGGGAAATCGGAAGGGGCAGAGATGGAGTTTTGCGTATCTAACGGTAAAGACACATTTTCAATGACCGTTTTCACAACCCGGGCCGATACCATATTCGGCGTAACTTTTATGGTGCTTGCGCCGGAAAGTGACTGGGTTGAAAAACTTACCGTTCCCGGGAAAAAACAAGAGGTACAGGAATACCTGGCTTACGTAAAAACAAAAACCGAGCGGGAACGGATGACTGAAACACACCGTGTAACAGGTGTTTTCACCGGTTCTTATGCCATTAATCCTTTCACCGGTGAACAGATTCCGGTGTGGATCAGTGAGTACGTACTGGCCGGTTACGGAACCGGCGCCATTATGGCAGTCCCGGCACACGACAGCCGTGATTACATATTTGCAAAAACATACAACCTTCCCATAATACCGTTGATTGAAGGTTGTGATGTAAGTAGCGAAAGTTTTGATGCCAAAGAAGGTGTCATGTGTAATTCGGGGTTTTTAAACGGGTTGTCAGTAAGCCAAGCCATTCCGGCTGCAGTAATAGAAGTGGAAAACAGACATTTGGGCCAACGCAAGATCAATTTTCGTTTGAGGGATGCCATTTTTTCACGTCAACGGTACTGGGGAGAACCTTTCCCTATTTATTATGAAAATGATATTGCCCGCCCGCTACCTGAAACATCTTTACCTTTGGAATTACCGGAATTAGAATCTTTCCGCCCTTCCCGCAACGGAGAACCCCCTCTTTCCAATACTAAAAACTGGACGTATAAAGGAAATCCCCTTGAAAAAAGTACCATGCCGGGATTTGCCGGCAGTTCTGCTTATTATTTACGCTATATGGATCCCTGCAATGCGGAATGCCTGGTCTCTGAGCAGGCAAACAGTTATTGGCAGGATGTGGATCTTTATATAGGGGGAACAGAGCATGCTACAGGGCATTTGATTTATTCGCGGTTCTGGAACAAATTTCTTTTTGACCTTGGATATGTTTGCAAAGACGAACCATTTAAACAACTTGTAAACCAGGGAATGATCCAGGGACGGTCCAATTTCGTGTACCGCATTAAAAACACAAACACTTTTGTATCACTAAACCTGAAAGACAACTACGAAACCACAGAGATCCATGTGGATGTCAACCTGGTACAGAATGACCGGCTGGATACGGAAGCTTTCAGGGCCTGGAATCCCGAATATGAAAACGCGGAATTCATCCTTGAAGAGGGAGAATACATATGTGGCTGGGCTATAGAAAAAATGAGCAAATCCATGTTCAATGTAGTAAATCCTGATACCATATGTGCTCATTACGGGGCAGATACGCTCCGTATGTACGAAATGTTCCTGGGTCCCCTGGAACAGTCCAAGCCCTGGGACACTAACGGAATAGACGGAGTTCACAGGTTTCTTAAAAAATTTTGGAGGTTGTTCTTTGACTCAAATGGTCATAATGCCGTCAACCAACAGGCACCTGATAAAAAAGAACTGAAGATTCTGCACAATCTGATACACAAAGTGGAAGAAGACATTGAAAACTTTTCCTTCAATACAACAATAAGTGCCTTTATGATCAGTGTCAATGAATTTACCGATCTGAACTGTCATAAAAAAGACATACTGGAATCCCTTGTTATACTGATCTCACCTTACGCACCCCACATAGCCGAAGAACTTTGGAGTCATCTTGGAAACAACCCTTCGGTAGCCGATGCGGCCTTTCCTGTTTATAATCCGGATTATACCAAAGAGCAATCCTATGAATATCCCGTTTCCTTCAACGGCAAGTTGCGTTTTAAAAGATCGCTGGATCTGGAGTTAAATAAAGAAGAAATTGAAAAGTTGATCCTGGAAGACGAAAGAACACAAAAATACACGGAAGGAAAAGAGATCAGAAAGATTATTGTGGTACCCGGTAAAATTATAAATATAGTAGTATGAAAAATTTTACGTTGCATAATGCCGGTCCGGTGATAAAAGAGTATTTGCTCATTACACTCGGACTTCTTATCTATGTAGCTGCGTGGACTACATTTTTGGTTCCTAATCACTTGGTGGGTGGAGGAGTCACTGGTATTTCCACCCTGATCTATTATGCGACCGGACTTCCCATCAGTGTCTCATTCCTGGCTTTCAATACTGTTCTCATTATTGTGGGACTGAAAACCATAGGCTGGAAATTCGGCATTAAAACCATCTACGGCGTTATCATGACGTCTATCGCCTTTCAGTTCATGCCAAAGATCATTCCCATGGATCTGATCCAGGTGATGGCACTAGATAACGGAAAATTAATATCTTCATTACTCGGAGCTGCCATTGCCGGGTTTGGAGTGGGAACGGTAATCTCCCAGGGTGGAAGTACCGGCGGTACGGATATTCTGGCACAGATCATCGGGAAATACAGAAACATTTCTCCCGGAAGGATCATGATGTCGTGTGATTTGGTCATCATTGGCTCTTCATTTTTTGTGTCTCAGGAACCGACAATCGGGCTGAAGCTGGCTGTCGTTCTTTACGGTTACCTGATCATAGGTCTGTCCAGTTATACGGTGGATACTGTTCTTTCAGGAGCAAAACGATCCATTCAGTATTTTATTTTTTCCCATAAATACGATGAAATTGCTGACAGGATTTCCGGCGATCTGCACCGTGGGGTAACAGTGATCAGTTCTCAGGGCTGGTACACGCATTCAGAACAAAAGGTTCTACTGGTTATTGTAAGAAGGACCGAATCAAAAGCAATTGCCAAAATTGTAAAAGAAATTGACAAAGATGCCTTTATTTCCATGGGAAGCGTAACCGGCGTGTACGGAGCAGGATTTGAAGTCCTTAAAACGTAGTGCTCAACGGGTAGGTTCCAATTCAAAAAATACAGGGATTGTAATCTGTACCCTGACTTTCTCTCCGTTCTTTTCTCCTGCTTTCCATTTGGGTGAAGCCCCTATTACCCGAAGTGCTTCATTGTCCAATAAAGGATGCACGGAACGTGTTACGTTAAGATGGGTTACTTCTCCGTTCTTTTCAATAACGAACGAAACCATCACCCTTCCCATTATACCTTGTTTGACGGCTTCCAATGGATACTTCAGGTATTTGTATACCCACCTGTCCATGAATGAGGAAAGATCCGAATTTAAAAAGGTTGGGGGTTTATCCACTTCTGAATAAGCGTAAACCGGATCATTTCCGGCTATGCTGATTTGTTGTTCTTCCCTGAAGATATCGCCGGAGTCATTGGCTACTTCTGAAATAAACAGGGATATATACTGACAGAAGGCATCCATTCCCTTGTAATCCAGATGATCGGGAGTGTCCCTAAGCGTTTGATGATACGGATGAAGCCCTGTGGTAAACAGACAGACAGGAATGTCCTGATCCAGGAATGCTTGATGATCGGAAGAAAAATAATCCGTGCCATATACCTGTACATCAGGAAGGAAGGGACTGTTTGTCAGACGTGTCAACAAATGTTCCAGTTCGTATTCTGGCTGTCCGCAAAACGCCATAGGGACATTATCTGTGGAAGATCTTCCTACCCTGTCCAGATTGATCATCATTCTGACAGAAGAAGCAGGAAATGCCCTGTTCACAAAATACCATGAACCCATGGCACCCTGTTCACCGGCCCCAAAAGCAACGAATAAGAGACTTCTTTTGTACATAAAGAATTGTCCCTGCGCTGCAGCAGCCAGTTCCATCAGGGCGGCCACTCCGGAAGCGTTGGCATCTGCTCCGGAATAAATACAAAGCGAATCTTTGCCGTTCACACGCATGGTATAAGTACCCTGGCTATCATAATGTGCCCCTATGACAATATATTCTTCCCGCAATTTGGGATCATACCCCGGAATAACAGCTACAACATTCCGTGAATGCAACGTATCTTTGGATGACTCATCAATAAAGGAAAAATCCTGGAACCCTTCAGGATATAGTAATTCAAGGCCGTTTTGACTGAAAGACCGGGATATGTATGCTGCGGCATCCATCTCGCCTTCCGAACCGGCTTTTCTACCCTTAAGCGAATCAGAAGTCAGAGCCTCCACATGGCTTCTGAGTGCATTTTCAAAAGAATCCTGAGCCTGTACTGCTACAAGACTCAGGATCCAGAAGAATAACGATATAAAATATCTCATTGCTTTTTATAAAACGGAGGGCGGACTACAATGGCCTTTAACAGGCGATCCCTCACATTTACATATATTTCCGTTCCGGGTTTTGCATAGTCCGGTTCCATGTATGCCATTCCTATGCCAATCTTTAGCATGGGAGACATATTCCCTGAAGTTACGGAACCTATCTTTGTTCCGTCGGATGTACAAACCGAATATCCGTGACGAGGCACACCTCTGTCTATCAAGGTGAAGCCTGCCAGTTTACGGGGAACGCCCCTGGCTTTCTGCTCCAGCAGGAAGGTTTTATCTATAAAATCTCCTTTTGCTTCCGAAAATTTGGTGATCCATCCCAAACCGGCTTCAAGCGGAGAAGTTGTGTCGTCTATGTCATTCCCATAGAGACAGAATCCCATCTCCAGACGTAATGTATCTCTGGCGCCCAGTCCTACCGGGACCATTCCGTATTGACTACCTGCCGCAAAAAGTGCTTTCCATAGTTTTTCTCCATCCTTGTTGGCTACATATATCTCACATCCCCCTGCCCCGGTATATCCCGTTGTGGATAAAATTGCCTGCGGTATTCCGGCTACGTTACATTTGCGAAAAGTGTAGTATTCCATTTCCGTAATAACACAATCACAGATTTTTTGCACTATTTCAAGGGCATTCGGACCCTGAACAGCCAGCTGACATATTTCATCGGAAGCGTTATATAACTCTTTGCCCGGTGTTATATTGAATTGAGGCGCATATTTACATAAATGATCCCAATCTTTTTGAATGTTGGCTGCATTGACTACAAGTAAATAAGTCACTGGATCAATCCTGTAAACCAGAAGGTCATCCACTATTCCGCCACGGCCATTGGGAAAGCAGGTATATTGCACCTTTCCGTCCTGTAAAACGGAAGCATCGTTTGAAGTAACATACTGAATAAAATTGAGGGCATCAGGTCCTTTTACCCATATTTCTCCCATATGACTGACATCAAACACACCGGCATTTTCTCTCACATGTATATGTTCGGCATTAATACCCTGATATTCAATGGGCATAGTATATCCCGCAAAGGGCACCATTTTGGCACCCAGCTCTTCATGGAACCGGGCAAAAGCAGTCTTTTTCATAGATTAGAAATGTAAATTTTGATTCGTGTCATAAACCCATACATCATAGGGGGTGATGTCCAGGGAAAACATTTTGTACATTTTGTTGTAGGCATCAGACAATGAATTCGTCTGATAGGCCGAAATTACAGAATAACCGTTTTTGAATTCTATCCGAACGGGGCTGTACCCTAATTCGGGCAACTTCTGCATCATTCTGCCAGCATTATTATCCATAATGAAACTCCCCACAACTACGTGATATCTTGTCAAAGCAGATTTTTGTGCTTCAATTTTCGCGAGTGAATCCATACGAAGCTGCTCAAGACGGGCCGATTCCTGTTCCCTGGCAACTTTTTCCAGGGAGTCTTTTATGATTTGTTCCTTTTTCTGTTGAAGTTCTTCAGAAGTAGGCATGCCCAGTCTGGCACGTATCCAATCGCAGGAATTCATACTGCCCAGCAGTATGATACCTATTAGCAACGGGAATATTTTCTTCATAATAAATTGATTAGATAGTTTATGGTTTACAAATATACATCAAAAAAACGTGATCTGTAAAAAAAGGGGTAACTTGCAACCTGCTATATGAAAAACTATTCGTTCTTACTGTTTTTCGCAGGAATTATGTTCATTCTTCCCGGATGGCTTTTGGCACAAGATCCGGAAGCAATCAGGTTTTGTTTTGCCGGAGATCTCATGCAGCATGGATCGCAGATACGTTCAGCCTTGCAGGATGACGGATCTTATAATTACGACACCTGTTTTATTTATGTGAAAGACCGGTTCAACAAGGCACATTTTGCAGGTCTGAATATGGAAACCACATTCAATGGTCCGCCTTATTCCGGGTATCCGTCCTTTTCTTCTCCCGGCCAACTGGCCCAGGCAATTCAAAGAGCCGGTGTCAACGTTTTTCTGACTGCCAACAACCACACATATGACAAAGGAACAGAAGGCGCCCGGAAAACTATTGCCTTGTACGATTCACTGGGAGTGAAACATTGCGGCATTGATCCGCCCTGGATCATCTTGGAAGAAGACGGAACTAAGATAGCTGTTTTAAACTACACCTATAACAGCAATAAGTCGTTACACGGTACAAATCCGGGATTGAACAGGATAGACACGAACCTCATCAAAAAACACATAAGTGAAGTCAGGGATAACGGAGCTCAAAGCATCATCTGTTGTATGCACTGGGGCCATGAATACAGGATACATCCTTCCGGCCATCAAAAATCTCTTTCCGAATGGCTTTACAAAGAAGGCGTTTCCGTTGTGGTGGGATCACATCCTCATGTACCGCAAAGTATAGATATTAAGAGAGACAGCTGTGGAAGAATCGTTTTTTTATCTGCATATTCACTGGGTAATTTTATCTCAAATCAACCCGATCCTCTTACCAGAATGGGAATGATCCTTTCTTTTGGCATATCCCTCACACAAGAAGGTCCCCGTGTAGATTTTCCCTGGTATGAATGGATATGGTGCTGGAGACCTGTTACGGACGGGGAAAAGACTTATATGGTTCTGCCTGTTTCGGATCCCCGCATTTATGCAGATATGGAAGAAATATCTCCGGATTTGCCTGTAATTGACAAAACTATAAAAACACTTCGTAACTTTATGCGGGAAACTTCTCCCGGTATATATGAACGTAGACGAAACCCTCAGTATGAACGAAAAAACCTTTATTTTGGAGACCATCCACCCTTCAGTTCTGTATGGACCGGACAGTTTCCTGTTACCTCTTCTGAAAGAAGCATTCCCCCAATTGAAGATCTTCGCACGAGGAGAGCAAATAAAAGTACAGGGCTCGCCGGAAATTATTGACCGTTTTGAAGAAAAATTGGATAGCCTGGTCAGCCTGTATGAAAAAAGACATCACCTTTCAAAAGAGAGCATAACTGCCATACTCCGGGGCGCTGTACAGCCAGCAGGAGAGAAAAACCCGGAATCCGATAACACGCTGGTATACGGGAACAACGGCAGGATCATTAAGGCCCGGACTGTCAACCAGGAAATCCTGGTGAAATCTTATGAACAAAATGATTTGATTTTTGCCGAGGGTCCGGCAGGTACCGGAAAAACTTATACTGCAATAGCACTTGCTGTGAGGGCATGGAAAAATAAAGAAGTCAGAAAGATAATTCTGACACGGCCGGCAGTGGAAGCCGGAGAACAATTGGGCTTTTTACCGGGAGACATGAAAGAAAAATTAGACCCTTACCTACAGCCTCTGTATGATGCTCTCCGTGATATGATACCGGGGAAAAAACTGGAATCGCTGATGGAAGAAGGAACTGTACAAATTGCACCCCTTGCGTATATGAGAGGCAGGACTCTGGATAATGCTTGTGTTATCCTGGACGAAGCACAAAACACCAGTCTTTCGCAATTAAAAATGTTTCTCACCCGGATGGGCAAAAATGCAAAGTTTATTATTACCGGTGACACCAGTCAGATTGATTTGGTACGAAAAAGCGACAGCGGTTTGTCTCTTTGTATGGAATTGTTGAAAAATATTAAAGGGATCGCATTTGTTCGTTTTGATGCGGGTGATATTATCCGTCATCCTCTGGTGAAAAAGATCGTGGCTGTTTTCAATAATCTACCAGCTTCCGGAAGCACCCCCGCCCCCGCCAAGGCCGCCGCCAAAACCGCCAAAACCGCCTCCGCCAAAACTTCCACCGCCAAAACCGCCGCTCCCGAAGCCGCCGCTTCCGAAACCGCCGATGCCCCTGGTTCTGCCTCCCAGTAAATTGGCCAGTATCATCAGTTCCAGTATACTTGGGCCTTTCCGGTTATTGCCTCCCAGGTTGGTAGGGCCTTTGCGTTTGTTGGCAATAGATATGATAAGCACAAAGAAGAAGATTATAAAAAACAACGTCAGGACTACAATGATCCCGGCCGGGGTGTCTTCTTCGTTTTCCCTTGCCGTATCGTATTCCCCGACAGCGACAGCCATAATAGAAGTCACTCCTGCTTTAATCCCTTCAAAATAATTGTTTTCCTTAAACTCGGGGATCATATCGTACGTTATGATCCGTTTTGAAAGTGCGTCGGTCAGTACTCCTTCAAGTCCGTATCCCACCGATATTGCCACACTGCCTCCTTTTTTGGCAGGATCGTGTTCAACAAGTACAACTGCCCCGTTATTGTTTTCTGCCGTACCGACACCCCATTCCGCAAGAATTTTGTAGGCAGCCATATTGATATCTTCTCCTTGAAGATCCTTTACGGTAACCACACAAATCTGATTGGAAGTGGAATCGTCAAAATGTACCAGATCAGCTTCCAGCATTTCTCGCTCCTGTAAAGAAAACAGCCCGGCAAAATCATTTACCAGACGTTGCTCGGACGGACGATCGGGAACTTGTGACATCAGCGGTTGACAGACAATCGCAAAAATTAAAGCTGTAAGGATTATCAAACCGTTTTTTTTCATGATCCAAAAGATATATCATTTGGCAATTCATCTTTGTCGTCTTCGCGGTAAGGGAAAAACTGAACAAGCTTCTCCCCTATCTCATCCACTACGGCACATATTCCATCTGCGAAATTTCCGGATTTAAAGGAGTCCTGCATGATCTCTTTGACAGATTCCCAAAAACCTTCAGGAACGACAGCATTGATACCGATATCACCCAGTATGGTAAATTTTCGCGATTCGGTAGCCAGGTATATCAGTACTGAATTACGTTCTTTGGTTTTATACATTTTTAACTGGTTGAAGACAAAAATGGCCCTGTCCATTGATGAGGAGGGACAATAGCCTTCTATATGAACCCTTATCTCACCGGATGTTTTCAGCTCAGCCTGCGTTATCGCAGCCACAATACGTTTTTTTTCCTGAGATGTAAACAATTTTACCATCTTTTACTTAATTAGAATTGTCCTGTGATAACCGTACACAACGGACAGAGGCATAAACTGCAGATTTATCTGCTGTTGCACAGGAAAACCTGTCAACGGCATAGTGGATCAGTCTGTAATAACCCTGGTTTCCGTCTGCTGCAGCCGACCACCAAAATGAAGTCTGATTTTTTCCGGAAAAACTTTCGCCGGACAATATAGCATAACCGGCAGGTATTGCGTTCCATCCGGAAGTGTTCGTTTTTTCATTATCGGGATGGTATTTCCAAAGTTTGCTTCCGTTGACTTTTGCATCAACGGCAAACATTTCTCCCAGACCGCTCCACGGATCAAGAAATCCCATCGGGGTACCCGTTACGAAAGAAGCCAGGTCAGCCCAATCATCGGCAGTAGGGATCGTCCATCCGGGGGGGCATACGCCCTGCGGGCCGGATGCGGGGCCGGATGCGGAAGAAGGTGGATTAACAGGAATATTTTCTCCGGACATAGCCTGATTCCATGTATAGAGACCTCCCAGCATATAGCCCAAAGCCGGAACATTGTCGTAGGTAAGACCTGCTCCGTTCCAATTCAGATTCTGAACAAACCAGTCCATGTTTCCATAACGTTTGTAATAATAAACGTGGTTATCCCTGGGATCAATAATTGAATCCGCAGAAGGTTCGAAACCCTCCAACATTACCGAAAAAATATTGTGTATAACGGTAGTTTTCCGGTTGGTTACACTATTGGCATATCCATCTGCGCGGGCCGTCAGGGTAAGGGTATAAGTCCCCAGGCTGTCGGGAACCGTAATCAGGAAAGAAGAAGTAACTATGGAATCCGGAGTAAAGTGTTCGCCCTCAAAAGTAAAAACAACAGAATCTCCTAGAGGCCTGCTAATACCGGATGCTTCTATCTGGAACTTTTCTCCGGGAAAGCAGTATTCAGGCAGATCAAATGTCAGGGAACCTGACATATACAATGTTTCCGGATCTTCTTTATTACAGCCTGTTACAAGTAATAAAGACACAAAAAAAAATAAAACGGGAAATAATGTGCTTTTCCTTATCATATCTATAATAATCTGCAAATGTAGGTAAAAAAATTTGTAGCTTTGTTTCTATGATTAAAAAACCATTCCCATTTGTCGTCCTGTTATCAATGGCATCCGTTCTTGCCGGATGTGATTCAGGAACGGATTATGTCAATTTTCAGGGGACCGCATTGGGAACTACATATTCCATTACATACAGGACTCCCGCAGGGGCTCCTTCTGACTTTTCTTCCCGGATCACCCGGGTCACCGGACAATGTCTGGATAAGATCAATCATTCATTTTCTATATACAATAATCATTCCTTACTCAGTAAACTGAATCATAATTTAACCCTCGGCACGGACAGCTTGTTCAGGATTGTATTTAAAAGATCACAAGAAATATCCATCCATACTGACGGAGCTTTTGATATTTCCGCTGCTCCGTTTTTTGATTACTGGGGATTCGGCTCTGAAAAAAGAGATTCTCTTAAAAAATGGGATCCTGAAGCCATAAAAGAATACACGGGTATGGATAAATTTTGCCTGGAAGATACCCTCCTGAACAAAAAAGACCCCCGATGTTCTCTGAATATGAATGCCATCGCCAAGGGTTATGCCTGCGACCTGGTAGCTGACAGTCTTTCCCGGCTGGGTATAACCGATCTGCTTGTGGAAATTGGAGGAGAAATTGTATGCAAAGGATTAAACCCGGACCGTAAACCCTGGAGAATTGGAATTGATAGCCCGGTAGACGGCAATGTACATCCCGGAGAAAGCATTGAGGTCGTTATAAGCCTGACTAATAAGGCTTTAGCTACATCGGGCAATTACAGGAACTATTATATGCTAAACGGGAAAAAATACGCCCACATCATCGATCCCAGAACAGGCATGCCCGTATTGCACCATTTGTTAAGTGCCACTGTTATTGCAGATGATTGCATGAGTGCAGATGCTTATGCTACCGCATTTATGGTTATGGGACTGGAGCCCAGCAAATCATTTCTTAATAAAAATCCAAATCTGGGAGCTTATCTGATCTACGATGAAAACGGGACTTTCAAAACTTATACTACCAATAATATTCAAACCGGCTTATGAAACAAAACATATTGATCTCACTGCTTCTTTTCGCCTTCATTTTGGCCTTGACCGGTTGTTCTCCCGCCGGAAAATTCAAGAACACAAACGGAGTGGTTATGGGATATTCATACAAGATCGTATACCAGGTACCAACTTATGCACCGTGGACTTTTGAATCCGATTTAAGAAGAGCCGCTCGTCGTCAGGCTCATTTGATAGACAAATCTCTTTCCTTGTATCATAAATCTTCTGTCATCAATAATGTGAACAGCAATAAGGATCTTACCACAGATTCTGTCTTCACGGCCGTTATAACAAAAGCAAAAGAAATTGCCGAAAAAACAGGTGCCTATCTGAATACCACCACCAAACCGTTACAGGATCTCTGGGGTTACAATATGAGTAATTATCAAAATGTAACAACCGAAGACATAGCCTCTGTCCTGGAATATACAGGATTGTGGAAAGTGCACCTTGATAAGGGAAAAATTATTAAAGAAGATCCCAGGATTCAGTTAAACCTGAATACCATAGGGATCGGCTATGCAATAGACAAGTTGGGAGCATTGCTGGACAACCGGAATATTTCCAATTATATGATAGAAGTGGGCAAGGTTGTTTTCTGCAAGGGGCTGAATCCGTCGGGGAGCCCCTGGCGTATAATAATTGATGATAATAATACAGACGTGATCTACCTTTCAGACAAGGCTATGGCAATTGCAGGAGGTTTGACCAATTTTAGGACAAAGGAAGGAAAAATCATAAATACACTTTTTAATTCACGTACCGGCTATCCGTTGGAAGATCCTCTGATAAGTACCCTTGTCGTTTCTGAAACTTGTCTTGATGCAGCCGCATACAGTGTTGCATTTTATTCCATGGGTCTGGAAAAAAGCATCCGGTTCATAGAAACGCAAAGCGACATACAAGCGATATTATACTATTTCCAGGACGATCAGATTACGAAATACACAACTACAAATATCACACCCCGTCATGAACTCCAATATTTCCCGTAGAACGTTTTTAAAACAAAGTGCACTGCTTGGAACCGGATTGGTGGCTTCTGCCGGCGGTCTGAAAACATTATCCGGCAACACACGTGTTTCACAGCCTTTCCAGACGATTGTTGCCAACGGACTTATATACACAGGAGACGGGTCTGCCCCCTTTCGCGGTGATGTAGGTATTAAAGACGGTAAAATTGCCGCATTGGGACGCCTGGGAAGTTATGCTGATAATGTGATTGATGCCAAAGGGATGGTTGTCAGTCCGGGATTCGTTGACATACATACCCATACAGACACAAAACTGCTTCAGTGCCCCCGGGGAGACAGCCGTATTTACCAGGGAATTACCACAGACGCCGGGGGAAATTGCGGAGGATCTCCTTTCCCGGACGGCCCGTATGATAGTGCTTCTTCTTTTTTTGATGCTTTGCATAAGAATAAGATAGGCATCAATTATTGTTCTTTCACCGGCCAGGGGTCCATACGCTCGGCAGTCATAGGGGAATGGAATGCGCCGGCAACGCCTTCCCAGGTCGAAAAAATGAAACAATTGCTGGACATTCAGCTTGAACAGGGAAGCCTTGGTCTTTCATGCGGGCTGGAATATGCGCCGGGGGCTTATGCATCCCGGGAAGAACTGGTAGAGTTGTTAAAAGTCGTTGCCAGACACGACGGATTGTTTGCCATACATATGCGCAATGAAGATGACTTTGTGGAAGAAGCCATTGCCGAGGCTATTGGCATGTCGCTAGAAGCTGGTGTACGGCTTCAGATTTCACATCTGAAAGCCCAGAATCCCAATAACTGGCATAAAGGCCCCGCCATGCTTGAGATTATTGAAAAAGCCAGACATAACGGACTGGATGTTGCCTTTGACCGTTATCCCTATATTGCTTTTTCCACGGGGCTTACAAGCTTTATTCCGTTGGACGGCAGACAGGGGTCTACAGATGATATTCTATTACGATTAAAGGACAAAGCTACAGCAACAGAATTCGGAAAATATGCCGCATCGCGCTTTGTCCGCCTGGGAGGAGCACAAAACGTAGTCATTTCTTCCTGTTCCTTCCCTGAGAATAAAGAAGCTTACATGGGGAAAAACCTGGAGGAATGCGCACGGATCGCCGGCAAATCCGAATGGGACTTTGTCAGGGACCTTCTGATTGAAGAAAGACTTGCTCCGGATATTGTTGCCTTTGCCATGAGTGAAGACAATGTCAGGATGTTTCTCTCACATCCTTTAGCCATGCCGGCTTCCGACGGCAGTGTCTACTCTCCGCAGGGCCCGTTGTCTTCAAGCATCCCGCATCCCAGATCCTATGGGACCTTTCCCCGCTTCCTGGGTAAATATTGCCGGGAAGGAAAATTAATGGATCTGTCACAGGCAATTAAAAAAGTATCGTCTTTACCGGCTTCCAGACTGGGTCTGAAAGACCGGGGATTGCTGATGCCCGGATACCGCGCAGATGTTGTGGTATTCAATCAAGCCACCATAATTGATAAAGCCACGTTTGAAGATCCGCACCGGTTCCCTGAAGGTATACATCATATTTGGGTTAACGGGGAACATACTCTGAAAGAAGGTAAACATACCGGAACTTTGGCCGGAATGGTCCTTTAATGCTCAATATAAAGCACATGCCCTTCAACGGAATTATAGCCCATACGTTGTAATACTTCCACGTATTTTTTCATTTGCCTTTCATGTGAGGACCGGGGCTTCCCGAATTTATAATCCAGTATTACCGTTCTACCTTCTTTTTCCATCACCCTGTCCGGACGCAGCTTCCCAAAACGGCTCAGAACAGATGCTTCATTCCTGACTTTCCAGGATCCGTCAAACCAACGCGCAATTTCAGGATCGGACAGCGTTTTCTTTATGGCCAGCGTAAATTGTTCCGCCGTTTCCCTGTTACCTGCCAATTCCCCTTCCTGAACCAATTCTTGCAAAACCTGTGCTACCTGATCTATGGTTTCTATACGGGACAATGCTTTATGCAGGACCAGGCCCCACTGTCGCATAGAATCTGAAGGCGAATATTCAAAGGCATCTTCACGGTATACCAATTTTAATTTTTCGCTAAATCCGGCAGACGGATATGCTTCCAGAACGTAACCTTCAGAAAGCTTTTTGTGGCTGTGAATTGCAACGGAAGGTTTCCCATAGCGAAGGACTTCATCATCTGTCAGAGTCTCAAAGGGCAGTGCATCCCTTACCAGGCAAGCAATATTTTCTTTTGAATTCTTTTTTGAAAACGGAAGATAGACATACAATTCTTCCCTGGGTCTGGTAACTGCAACATACAATAAATTAAGTGCATCCAGGATCCTCTGAGAATATTCCAGGTAAAATTCCGGAGCAAAACAGGTATGCATCAGTTTGTTATCATATTCGACGGGTAGTTGTTCCAGACGGTTGAACGGTGCCACAGACGTTTTGGTCCATATCACAGTTTTATCTACCCGTGAATCCAAAGGCCAATTACAAAAAGGAATGATCACCACGGGAGCTTCCAGGCCCTTGGCCTTATGGATGGTCAATAAACGGACTGCATGTTCCGGCAGATCTGTTGTCAACATAGTTTCCTTCCCGCGAATATCCCACCATTTGAGAAATGCAAAAACACCCCCGCTGTCTTTTACCGAAAACCGGAGCAATGCATCGTGAAGTTCCTGCAGGTAAGGGATCGCCTCCTTGCACTTTGTCCATTCCATTCTTTGTATAATGGCTTCCATTGCATCTGCCGGGGGCATAAAACGGAGGCGTTTCAAAAAATCACTATCACCTGAAACATCCTTTTTCCCATATTCTTCAGATAACCTGATAACGGTCTGAGCATTACAGGTATCCTGCGGATAATGGCTCAATTTAAGCACAGCCACGGCCAGCGAAACATACGGAGAAGAAGACAGGTAAAGTGCATCTTCCGATATCACCCGGGGAAGCATCGCTGCTTCCTTTGGATTTTCCATTTCGTATTGTAGCAAAAAACGAGTAATGGTCCGGGCATTTTCCTTTGACCTTACCAGTATGAGTATGTCTGAAGCGCTGTATCCCCTTTTTATTAATGCAATTAACTCATCTTTTAAAGTGTAGAGGGTTTTCTCTTCTGCTCCGCTGCTTTCCTCTGCATTGAAAGTGTTGATCTGCACATAACCGCAAGAGTCAACGGTATCTGTATGGGGGAGTTTTTCTTTGAAGTCTGCATACGCGTTGTTCAGCAGGTTTTCAAGATAATGTTTATCCTCTTTGTTTAAAGCATCATTGCCGCTGATCTTTGCAGCAATGGTATTATTGAGTGCATTTTTTACATTTTCTATAAGATCGTTTACAAACATAACGATCTCCTTTTTGCTCCGCCAGTTAGTTCTTAATGTGTACAGATCTACCCCGTGTTTTTGTAGCAGGGAATCATCAGTAACCTGTTCACCCAGTATTCGCCAGTCGCTGTTGCGCCATCTGTATATAGATTGCTTTACGTCACCTACTATGAGAGAATCTGCACCCTGGGCCAGTCCGTTGATTAAAAGCGGATACATATTTCTCCATTGCAGGTATGATGTATCCTGGAATTCATCCAGCAAAAAAGAGTCGTAACCCGCTCCTATCCGTTCATAAATGAAAGGCGTATTCCCGTCTCCTATCAGCTTGTTGAGCAGGTATGTGGAATCCCCTATGTCCAAAGTGTTGCTTTCTTCCTGTATCTGCCTCATGGTAGAAATCACATCTGCCAAAAGTCCCATCTGAGGCAATTGATCCCTGACGGCAATGGCCGTAACGTAAAGTTTGAAATGCCGGGTATAATGCCCGTGAATTTCCTGCAAGACGGGCATCAGGACTCCCTGCATCTGCCCTAATCCATCGGGAGAATCCTTATTGTACCATATGGGATCTTTTCCTTCCAGTGCCTCCAGAACACGTACTCCCGGCACGAATGCCTCCACGGGTGGATATGATGCAGACACCTTCAGGAAGTAACCGGCAAACGAACTTTTTTTGTAAGGAAAATCCAAGACACTAAAGCCGTTGTCTTTAATAAGAGACAGGGCCTCTTCTCCCAATCTCTTCATTGTTGTTTCAAAGGCTTGTATGATCTCCTGGTTCTCCCGGATAAATTCTTTCAGAAATTCCCTGTCAGAGATCTTTCCGGCAAAAGATTCTCCCATTGCCCTAAAGAATTCCCGTGTTGCCTGGCGACCTACCTGTTTTAACAGATCCGCCACATCCCATTTATCGGCCCTGGAAATTTTTTCCTTAATTATATTTCCAAACCAGGTTCGCAAAGAATCGTCTTCGGGAATTTTCTGTACTATTTGTCCGGCTGTGTTTTCCAACAAAAAATCTGTGTCCGTATCTACAGAATAACCGGTGCTGAGTCCTGCTTCCAGGATGAATGAACGGAGTACTTTTTGAAAGAACGCATCCAGCGTAGATACTGAAAAGAAAGAATACCGGTGCAACAAATTTTGGTGGACCTGTGCGGCACGTGTAACCAGGGTATCAAAAGGCAACCCGGTTTCCCGGCCAAGATCATCCGAAAAATGCGAAGCATTCCCCTTTGCCAGTGATTCCAGTGTATCCAGGATCCTGGCTTTCATTTCTTCAGTGGCTTTGTTGGTAAAGGTAACGGCCAAAATCCGGGAAAAGGCATTCGGGTCAAAATGGGAAGTATCTCCCAGCAACAGGGAAAGGTACATCAATGTCAGACGGTACGTTTTCCCGGTACCTGCAGAAGCTTTATAGACCTTAAGTGCCATTTGCAGAATCTCCCAGCAGATAAGTATGAATGAACCCGTTCAGGTCTCCGTCCAGTACGGCCTGTGTGTCTGTCATTTCATACCCTGTTCTGTGGTCTTTTACCATTTTATAAGGATGAAGCGTATAGGAACGAATCTGGGATCCCCATTCAATCTTTTTCTTCTGTCCTTCCAGTTGCGATTCCTTTTCCCTTCGTTTTTCCAGTTCCATCTCGTACAAATGGGATTTAAGAATACGAAGGGCGTTCTGCCGGTTATCAAACTGGCTTCTTGTTTCCGTGTTTTCTACTACGATCCCGGTGGGTATATGTTTTACCCTCACACCGGTTTCCACTTTATTGACATTTTGTCCGCCTGCTCCGCTGGACCGGTAGGTATCCCACTCCAGGTCTGCAGGATTGATCTCTATTTCTATGGAGTCATCCACGGCAGGATAAACAAATACTGAGGAAAAGGTGGTCTGGCGTTTTCCCTGGGCATTGAAAGGGGATATGCGTACCAGACGGTGAACCCCGTTCTCGGCTTTTAAATACCCATAGGCATATTCTCCCTCAAACTCCAGGATACAGGATTTGATCCCGGCCTCTTCCCCGTCCAGGATGTCGTGCACCCTGACTTTATACCCGTTCCTTTCACCCCAGCGGATGTACATCCGCATGAGCATGGCGGACCAATCGTTGCTTTCTGTTCCTCCGGCACCCGAATTGATCTTCAGCAAAGCACCCAGGTCATCCCCTTCTCCGCTGAGCATACTCTTGAGTTCCTCCTGTTCAATCCAGTCCAGCACTTTGTCAGTTTGGCAGTCCAGCTCCTCTTGCGATGCCTCCAACTCGGCAAGCACCTGCAGATCTTCCAGACCTTCGCGGATGCGGTAATAGGCGTCCAGGGCAGATTTCAGGGCGGACTGTTTTTTAAGGACCGCCTCTGCCTCTTTAGGATTGTTCCAGAAATCCGGTTGTTGTGAACGTTCGGTCAGGGACTGCCACTCTTTTTCCCGGGTTTCTACCTCAAAGAAACCTCCTCAACCGTTGCCCGCGTTGCAACAAGTTTTTATAATTATCTACGGAATATATCATAATACTGCAAATTTAAGCTTTTAATTGCTTTCTTCTATGCTTCCAGTCCGGAAGTTCCCGCTCCAGCAAATCATAAAACCCTTTTCCGTGATCCGGGTGGATCAAATGGCACAATTCGTGAACAATCACATATTCCACGCAAGGATCCGGTTTAAAAAAAAGCTTGAGATTGAGGGTGATCCTTCCGGTTGCCGAAGAACAGCTTCCCCAACGTGTGTTCATGGTGCGTACCGTCCATTTCTCAGGTTTCACCCCGTATTTTTTATTGAAATGTTCCACCCAGGGAGCGGCCATGTCCAGAAATTTGACCAATGCTTCTTTCCGGAGCTGCTCCAGCTCTTTCTTGTCCGAAGGAAGACAGGGTTCTTTTTCCAGCGCTTTTTGCCTGGCTTGTATCCAGGTTGCTTTGGAGGATACCACGCGAATCACTTCGCGGGAACTGATCCAAAAGGGAGCCCTTACATGCACCGTCCCGTCTTTCCGGACAGCAATTCCCAGTGATTTTCGCGTACTTCTATATAATGTAAAGACAATGTCTCCTGCTTTACAAATCCCCATAAGCAAAAAAAGCTGTCTTCGTACGAGACAGCCTTGTTATTAAGGTACTGATCAGTAATACTTAGCGATAAATTTAAACTGGTGTTCCGCTTGTTATTACAAAAGTAAAGATGCCCTGGAAAATATCCCAAATATGGTTCAGAACAACAAAGAGGTTATCAGCCCATTCTCCAGCGCTTCCAAACAGTAAATTCCAAATCTCGCCTAACAGATCGTAGATTGGTTGCAATGTGATGTCTAAAATTGTCATAACAATATTATTTTAGTTTAGTAATTAAATGGCTTTATTTCTAAAGCACAAATATAACAAGAATTTCAATTATGCAAAAAATATTTGATTAGTTTTCATTTTTTTAATCTTTCCAAAACCCTTATTACCTGCCAGAAAGTATAACCTTTACTTATGCCGAAACGAACCAGTCTGGCATGCCGCTTAACCGGATCAGTGTCTTTTATGGTTTTGTCTTTCTTTTTGAGTGCTTCCTTTAAACCGGTCATAAGCAAGTCCTCATCTAGCTGATAAAGAGCGCTTTCAATGATTTCTTTCGGAATTTTTTTCATTTTGAGCATACCCGATATCTTCACCGGTCCCCACCCCTGCAAGCGGGATTTGTCGCGGGCAAAAGCCCCTGCATACCTTTGTTCATCAATAAATTCTTCTTTCTGCAAGTCGTCCAGGATTTTCATAATCAAATCTTCCGGCAAACCAGCCTTGTTCAGTTTCATACGGATATCTGCCCGGCATTTCTCACCACGGCTGCACAAAGCCTGCATTTTTCCCAGATATTTTTTGAATACTTCCTGATCCATCACTCCTCTTTTTTCTTAACGCTCAACATGCCGCAAGCCGCCAGTATGTCTTGTCCCCGGGAAGCCCGTACGGTAGTTACCAGGCCGGCTTTATTCAAGCGTGTCTGAAAAACATTGAGGGCCGTCTCTTTTGATGGTTTCAGGGGAAAGTCCGGAATGGCATGAAAACGTATAAGGTTCACCCGGCAATCCATTCCCCGCAACAGTTGCAGCAGTGCCGCCGCATGCCGTTGGGTATCGTTCCACCCGTCAAACAATATGTATTCAAAGCTAAGCCTCCGCTGACCGCTGAAATCGTACTCGCGCAGTTTCCGGATGATTTGACTTAACGGGTATGCCTTCTGTATAGGCATGAGCTGCCCGCGTTCCGCATCAAAGGGATTGTGCAAGCTTACGGCAAGGTGTGCCTGCGTTTTCTCCATGAATGCATCCAGTACCGGCAGAATTCCCGACGTGGAAACCGTTATTCGCCGCGGACTCCAGGCAAATCCCCATGCCGAAGTGAAAATTTCAATGGCACGTAATACTTCTTTCCAGTTATCCAGGGGTTCTCCCATACCCATAAATACCACATTTGTCAGCCGTTCTGTTTCCTGAACATTCAGGTACTGACTTACAATTTCCCCGGCACTCAATTGTCCCTGGAATCCCATCCGGGCCGTCATGCAAAAAGCACAACCCAGACGGCACCCCGCTTGCGAAGACAGGCATAGGGTTGCCCTCTCCTGTTCCGGTATCATCACGGCTTCAATTCCGGTATGGGGACCTGAAGTGGTAGGAAAGAGGTATTTTTTTGTACCGTCGGCAGACTCCTGTACTTCCACGGGAGCCCATCCCCCCACCTGGTAATTTTCGGAAAGTTTTTCCCTGGCCGCTTTTGGCAGGTTGGTCATTTCCCCGATATCCCGGACTTTGTTCTGATAGATCCAACGGGCAATCTGGCCGGCCGCAAAAGAAGGCAGTCCGTAGGAATCCGTAATTTGACGCAACTCCTCCGGATTTTTTCCCATCAACCATTCTTTCATGCTTCAAAGATAGGGTATTTTGTCCGTGAATTTGTATATTTGTTGTCTAATCATTAATCAAAATATCATGGCAAAAGTTAGTGCAGAAGAAGTAAAAGGAGGAGCAGCCGTCAACCCGGAAAAATTCAAAGCGCTCCAGGCAACCCTGGACAAGATCGAAAAGGATTTCGGGAAGGGAACAATCATGAAACTGGGCGACCAGCCCAAATGGGACGTATCGGTGATCCCGTCGGGATCCATCGGTTTGGATTATGCGTTGGGGATAGGCGGTTATCCCAGGGGCCGCGTTGTGGAAATATACGGACCCGAATCGAGCGGGAAGACCACTTTAGCCATTCACGCCATTGCCGAGGCCCAGAAACTGGGCGGGATCGCCGCCATTATTGATGCCGAGCATGCCTTTGACCGCAATTATGCGCAACAGCTGGGCGTCAATGTGGACACCCTGCTGATATCACAACCCGACAACGGAGAACAGGCCCTGGAAGTAGCCGACCACCTGATTCGCTCCGGAGCCATTGACATTGTGGTCATAGACTCTGTGGCCGCTCTGACTCCAAAAGCAGAAATTGAAGGTGAAATGGGAGACTCCAAAATGGGACTCCAGGCCAGGCTAATGTCACAGGCGCTCAGGAAATTAACGGCAAATATCAGCAAAACCAACACAACCTGTGTGTTCATCAACCAGTTAAGGGAAAAGATAGGCATTATGTTCGGGAACCCGGAAACGACTACCGGAGGAAATGCGCTTAAATTCTACGCTACCATCCGTATTGACGTCAGACGTACCACCCAATTGAAAGACGGAGAAGATGCCACCGGAAATCACGTGCGTGTGAAAGTGGTAAAAAACAAAATGGCTCCGCCGTTTAAAAAAGCCGAGTTTGACATCATGTTCGGGGAAGGGATATCTCTGACCGGAGAGATCATTGATCTGGGAGTTGAACTGAACATCATTAAGAAAAGCGGATCCTGGTTCAGCTATGGCGAAACGAAAATTGGACAGGGACGCGATGCGGTACGGCAAATGCTCAAAGACAATCCCGAAATGAGGGAAGAGATAGAAGAAAAAGTACGCAAGGCACTCAGGGAACAAAAACAAGGACTCTGATCAGGCCGGAGTCATGGACAGATCGGCCAGCACAATGGCCGTGACAGCTTCTGCCACAACCGGCACCCGTAAAGCAAAACAAGCATCGTGACGACCGTGGTGACCCACGGTTGGGGTGGGTTTTACGGCTATCTGGAAAGATACCGGATCCCCGTTGGAGATGCCTCCGGCAATGCCTCCAATATGCGGATTCTGGGATCCCGTGAGCAATGTTTCTTCAAAACCCAGTCCGAATGTTATGCCTTTAATGCCCGGAATGGCAAAGACAGCATGAGATAACAAAGATTCCAGGGAATCAAAAAAAGGATTGCCCAATCCTGCGGGAAGGCCGTTCACTTCGCAGGATATGACAGCTCCCAATGAATCCCCTTTCTCTACGGATTGCCACAGCATATCAGTTACTTTCCCGGGCAAAGTGCTGTCCTTGATCACGGGGATTCCTCCTACCTGGGAAAGGTATGCTTTTATGCGCAGGGAGTTGTATTTTTGTTCCAGTATCTTTTTGGCTACAACACCTGCCGCCACTAGTGGCAATGTCAGGCGGCCGGAAAAATGTCCTCCCCCGCGCGGATCCTGGAACCCTTTAAATTTCACATCCCCTGTATAATCGGCTGTTCCGGGTCTGAAAGGCATTTTTTCTGCAGGATCCGAATCCTCGGAAGGCAGGTAATCCTGCGGACGGGCATCCCGGTTTCTAAATATTATGCATAAAGGACTGCCGGATGTATAATTCCGGTAGACACCGCTTTTAATGACGGGTTCATCCGATTCCCTGCGCTTTGTTGTTCCCGTGGCTCCGCTTTTACGACGGGCAATATCATCCGCAAAATCCGCCTCTGACAAAAGGATTCCCGGGGGAACACCATCTATGAGCACGCCCACCTCGGGTCCGTGGGATTCGCCATATACGGCTACTCTGAAATTTCTTCCGAAAGTATTCATTCTACAGGTTTTGTTACTTTTTCCAATTCTACCCAGAAATCGGGGAACGATTTTGAAACGGTATGCTTGCCTTCAATTTCAATCGGTTTTTCGGCCCCCAGAGCAGCTATTGCCAAAGACATGGCTATGCGGTTGTCTCCCCTGGCAGAAATTGAAGCTCCCCCGGGCAGGACGCCGCCTTCAACAACCATGTTATTTCCTTCCAGTTTTATAGAGGCCCCCACCTTTGAATACTCTTCCAACAAGGCGAGGGCCCGGTTGGATTCTTTGTGGAAAAGGCGGTCAATGCCGTGAATACTGGTGGTTCCGTTGCAATGTACGGCCAGGGCCACCAAAGGCGGAAACAGGTCAGGACATTTACGGGCATCAAATTCATATCCCTGCAAATTATCTGTCTTGTAAACTTTCAGTTGGTTGCCGGTTCCCCACGCCCACGATCCCCCGGCTTTTCCAATGGCTTCCAGGATGGCCTTATCGGCCTGTAAACTGTCTTTCCACAGGGGCTCTATCCGCAGGTCTCCAAAAAGGGACGCACCTACAATAAAATTTGCACCTCCGCTCCAATCTCCTTCAATGGCTATTTTCCGGGCCCGGTATGTCTGCCGTCCGGGAATATGAAACACCTTGTAATTGTCGTGTGTGGCACGAACCCCGAAAGACTCCATTACATTAAGAGTCAGGTCAATATAAGGCTGACTGGCCAGGTGTTCCACTTCCAGAATGGAATCTTTTTCCGCCAGGGGCAAGGCCATAAGCAAGCCACTCAGGAACTGAGAACTTCCTCCAGCATTGACTTTGTATTTTCCACCGCGCAAAGGACCCTGGACCAACAATATGGGACGGGACAGGCTCAAAGACTGATCCCGTGTTTCCCAACGCCCCGTTTCTTTAAGATTCTCCATTATTGATAAGGTGGGCAATGTATTCAGGCTTTCACACCAACATCCAAGTTCACGCAACCCTTCTATGACAAAATCTATAGGTCTTGTTATAAGTGTTGTACGCCCCCTTAAACAATAGATGTAAGACGACAAGGCCAGTATGGGAGCAAACATCCTCAATGCCAGGGCTGATTCCCCGCAATCCAGTTGCCGCCGGGTATGATCCCTGCCGGGAGTTGCTACGTGCGGCCAGATATCTTCTTTGGCAAATTGCGATCCCACAGAGCGTACCACCCTGTATGCGGCCTGAACGTCTTCACAAACCTGGGTTCCGTCTTTAGGCCAGGCTCCTTTCAGAGAAGTTTCCCGTCCGGCCAGAAAAATAGCCGCCAGTGCCCTTATACTCATGCTTTTAGAAGGCGGCAAGGAGACCTTTCCCTTCAAACGACCTTTGGATATTGTAATCATGTCTCAAGTATAGATGTACAAAGATAACATTTACCTAAAAAAGACTAACTTTGTGCGTTGAATTTTGAACCTGACATCCTTATGAAAACAGTTCTGAGCGGCATTCGTTCCACCGGCCATTTGCATCTGGGCAATTATTTTGGAGCACTCCGTAATTTTACCCAATTACAGCATCAGGCCAAGTGTTATTTTTTTATTGCCGATCTGCATTCCTTAACCACCCATCCCAAACCGGATGATTTTCATTCAAATGTACGCATAATCCTTTCCGAGTACCTGGCTTCCGGGCTGGATCCGGAAAAATCCACTTTATTCGTGCAAAGCAGCGTTCCGGAAGTTTGTGAACTGTTTGTACTGTTAAACATGTTGACTTACAAAGGAGAACTGGAGCGTACGGCTTCATTCAAAGACAAAGTAAGGCAAAACCCGCAGAATGTAAATGCAGGCCTGTTAACTTACCCTGTCCTGATGGCGGCAGATATTCTCATCCACCGGGCTGACTGGGTTCCGGTGGGAAAAGATCAGGAACAACATTTGGAAATCACCCGCCTGTTGGCACGAAGATTCAACAAAGTATACGACACCGCTGTTTTCCCGGAACCGGAAGCTTACAACTTTGGAGGGAACCTTGTGAAGATTCCCGGACTGGACGGATCGGGAAAAATGGGAAAAAGCGAAGGCAACGGCATATACCTGGTTGACGATCAAAAAACCATCACCAAAAAAGTGATGCGGGCAGTAACCGACAGCGGCCCGACTACTCCCGACAGTCCCATGAGCCAGGAAATCAACAATCTGTTCACGCTTCTTTCCGTCGTATCGGAACCTCAGACAGTAGCCTATTTCAAAGATCAATACAACAACTGCACGATCCGTTACGGAGACCTGAAAAAACAGCTGGCCGCCGACATCTGTAAGCATACTTTGCCCATAAAGGAAAGAATTGAAGAAATTTACAACGATGAGGCATATTTGAAATTCGTTGTAGAAAAAGGGACAGCGGAAGCCAGGGCTTCTGCTCAGGCTACCATGAAACTAGTTCGTGAAGCGGTAGGATTCAAAGCATTCTGATGATAGATCAGGCCACCATAGAACGTATATTGGAAGCAGCTCCTATAGTTACAGTAATAGGAGAATACGTCAATTTGAAACAGCGTGGGGCCAATTACGTAGCTTGTTGTCCTTTTCACAATGAAAAAACACCCTCTTTCACGGTTTCACCTTCTAAGGGTATATTCAAGTGTTTCGGATGTGGAAAAGCAGGAAACGTGGTTCGTTTTATTATGGAACACGAACAGCTTTCCTACGTGGAAGCATTGAAGTTCCTGGGTAATAAATTCAACATTCCCATAGAAGATCGGGAAGAGACTCCCGGCCAGGCGGAAACCCGGCTTAGACGCGACAGTATGATGGTTGTGAACGGATACGCCCAGGAGTTTTATACAAAATACCTGTGGGAAGAACCCGCCGGACGTGATGTGGGACTAAGTTACCTTCAGGAACGTGGCTTGACAGAATCCGTGATCAGGCAATTTCAGCTGGGTTTTGCTCCTCCGGGAAAAAACATGTTTACCCGGGCCGCACTGGAGGCCGGGTATAAACAGGATCTGCTTACAGCTACCGGATTGACCATACACTATCCCGCACAGGAGAACAAACCTGAAGTGTTGCTCGATCGTTTCCAGGACCGGGTCATGTTTCCCATCCATTCCCTGAGCGGCAGGATCATAGGTTTTGGCGGAAGAACCCTGCGAAACGACAAACAGACAGCTAAGTACCTGAATTCTCCGGAAAGTGAGATCTATAATAAAAGCAGGTCGCTGTACGGGATTTATTTTGCCAAGCAACATATATCAAAATTGCAAAAGTGCTATTTGGTTGAAGGCTACACAGACGTTATCTCACTCTTCCAGGCAGGAATCAGGAATGTGGTGGCTTCTTCCGGCACTTCGCTGACCGGAGAACAGATTCGTCTGATAAAAAGATTTACCCGGCAGGTAACGGTTCTTTATGACGGAGACGATGCCGGAATCAAAGCGTCCCTGCGTGGCATTGACATGCTGTTGGAAGAAGGGCTGCAGGTGAAAGTAGTAAGATTCCCGGATGGAGAAGATCCGGATTCATATGCCCGTTCACACAATGCCCGTGAAACGATAGATTTTCTTGAAAACAACGAGACTGATTTTATCCATTTCAAAATCGCGTTGATGGCGGCAGATATGAAAGACCCTTTAAAAAGAGCGTCTTTGATCCGGGAGGTTTTATCCAGTATTGCGGTAGTGCCCGATGCGATCACCAGAACCATATATATTGAAGAATGCAGCCGTCACCTGGATATTGAAGAAGTGATCCTGACGCGTGAAGTTACCCGGATTCGCAAAAAAAGGAAAGAACTGGGAGGCTATTCCGCCAGACCCGGCATCCGCCCCGATGGTAACCCGGTTCCTGAAGAAGACCCGCAATCACAACCGGTTGCTCCCGGCAAGAACGATCTGAGCCGGTGTGAAAAGGACATCCTGTATTACCTGATAAAATTCGGTCAAACATCCATGGATGACGTTACCGTTTCCGATTATATTGAAAATGCATTGGCAGAGGATGAAATTGAGTTCAGTGACCCTTTTTACGCCAGGATCTACAAAGAATACAAACAGCTTAGCGGTGACGACATGATCCGCAAAAAATACTTTGTTAACCATCCGGATCCTGACGTGTCCCAACACATACTGGATCTGTTGAACAATCCCCATCCTATCAACCTGAAAGTGCTCCGGGACAGCCTGCCCCTGGAAGAATCACTACTGAAAGAACATGTTACAAAATCGGTTCTGGTCTATAAAATGAACATCGTTTCCGGGACCTGTACCCAACTGACACGTAACCTTCAACAGGCACAAATGTTGGGAGAAGAAGAAAAGATTCAAAAAATCATGAAAGATCTTATGGTCATGATGGACGTGAGGAATTCCTTTGCCAAAGAATTGAACCGATTGAAATAATAAAACCGATACACTGTTATGCAGAAAGAATACAAACGTTACCTGATCACTTCGGCCCTGCCCTACGCCAACGGCCCTCTTCATATTGGACACCTTGCCGGTGTTTATGTTCCGGCAGACATTTATGCGCGATACATGCGTCTTCGCGGACGCAATGTATGTTTTGTAGGAGGATCGGATGAACATGGGGTTCCCATTACCATAAAAGCAAGACAATTGGGCATTAAACCGCAAGACATTGTGGATAAATACCATACACAGATAAAAGAATCGTTCAGGCGACTGGGGATCTCATTTGATGTCTATTCCCGGACTACCTCGGAAATACATTACAAAACAGCAGCGGATTTTTTCAGGAAATTGTACAATGATGGCAAATTCATTGAAAAAGAAACAGAACAGTATTACGATCCGGAAGCCAAAGCATTTCTGGCAGACAGGTATATTGTAGGAACTTGCCCGCGTTGCGGTCATCCCGACGCTTACGGAGATCAGTGCGAAAAATGCGGATCCACCCTGTCTCCGGATGAACTGATCAATCCTCACTCTTCCATAAGCGGGAGCATTCCTGAAAAAAGAAAAACCAAACACTGGTACCTGCCCCTGGATCAATACGAGCCCTGGCTGAAAGAATGGATCCTGGAAAATCATAAAGAATGGAAGCCCAATGTATACGGACAATGCAAATCCTGGCTGGACAACGGGTTGCAGCCAAGAGCCGTCAGCCGGGATCTGGACTGGGGTGTTCCCGTACCCGTGGAAGGAGCCGAAGGGAAGGTGCTGTATGTATGGTTCGATGCCCCTATCGGTTATATTTCCAATACCATAGAACTGTATCCGGATTCCTGGGAAACCTGGTGGAAGAGCGAAGATACCAAAATGGTCCATTTCATAGGGAAAGACAACATAGTGTTCCATTGCATAGTTTTTCCTTCCATGCTAAAAGCCCACGGCGGTTATATCTTGCCGGAAAATGTTCCTGCCAATGAATTTTTAAACCTGGAAGGAGAAAAAATCTCTACTTCACGTAATTGGGCCGTCTGGCTGCATGAGTATCTGGATGAATTCCCGGACCAACAGGATGTATTGCGTTATACCCTGTGTGCCACGACACCGGAAACGAAAGACAACGATTTCACATGGAAAGAATTCCAGGCCAGAAATAACAATGAATTGGTAGCTATCCTGGGCAATTTCGTGAACCGGGCTGTTGTACTTACTCATAAATACTTTAACGGAGCCGTCCCCGAAATTGCCGGAATGACTGATTTTGACACGGAAATAACCGAGACAATCCCGGCTATCAAAAAGGCGCTGGAAAATCACCTGGAACATTACCGCTTCAGAGACTCACTCAAGGAAGCCATGAACCTGGCCCGGCTGGGAAACAAGTACCTGGCAGATACAGAACCCTGGAAAGTGGCCAAAACAGATATGGACCGGGTGGGTACCATCCTGAACATATCCTTACAGATCTGTGCAAACCTGACCATTGCCCTGGAACCATTCCTCCCTTTTACAACGGACAAACTCAGACAGATCCTGAATATCCCGGAACAATTGCCATGGTCTGCATTCGGTGAGCAAGACCTCCTGGAAGCCGGACATGTTTTGAACGAACCCGTATTGTTATTCCGCAAAATTGAAGATGCTGAAGTAGAAGCACAAGTGGCCAAATTGAAAAAACCCGTTAAAAAAGAAATTGCTCCCGCATCGCCTTCATGTACCATAGACGATTTTTCAAAGATGGACATCCGTGTTGCAACGGTCCTGCAGGCAGAAAGGGTTCCCAAAACGGACAAATTGTTAAAGCTCACGATAGATACGGGCCTGGATCAACGGGTAATCGTATCCGGTATAGCAGAATATTACCGGCCGGAAGATATGACAGGACGACAGATCTGTATCCTTGCCAACCTGCTTCCCCGGAAGATCCGGGGCATTGAATCGCAAGGCATGATCCTGATGGCCAAAGAACCGGACGGCACCATGCGCCTGGTTTCCCCGTTGGAAGGGATCGGGAACGGAGCCGTCATTGGTTAGTTTTCATTCATGGTAATCATATGGACAACGAAGAAAGTCGCAAACCTTCCTTTATACGGTTTCTCAAGTATTATTTTTACCTGAGAAGAGATAAAGAAAATGAACTGGAGACCATTGCCAACATTCGTGGCGGTGTGGAATTTAAAGGAGCCAATCTCTGGATCCTGATTTTTGCCATTCTCATAGCTTCCCTGGGATTGAACATCAATTCGGCGGCAGTGGTCATCGGGGCTATGCTTATCTCCCCATTGATGGGACCCCTTATCGGGATGGGTCTGGCCCTGGGTATCAACGACCTGGAATTGCTCAAAAAATCGCTCAGAAGCTATACGGTTGCTACCGTGATCAGCATATTGACGGCAGCCCTGTTTTTTTTATTATCTCCGTTTGACCAGCCCCAATCCGAGTTGCTTGCCAGGACGTCACCTACCATATACGATGTCTTCATAGCCCTGATGGGCGGTCTGGCCGGTTTTATTGCCCTGTCAACCAAAGACAAAGGAAATGTTATTCCCGGAGTTGCCATCGCCACTGCCCTGATGCCGCCTCTTTGTACGGCCGGATTCGGAATTGCTACGGGAAACCTGCGGTTTTTCCTGGGTGCCTTTTATTTGTATTTCATCAACACCGTTTTTATTATTTCCGCCACCTTCGTGGGAACACGCATCAGGGGTTATGAACACAAGGTCTTCCGTGAAAAAAAACGCGAACAGACCGTAAAACGATCCATCCTGGCCATCGTTATTATAACTATGATCCCCGCCCTGCTGCTGACCATAGACATTGTCCGTTCTTCCATATATGAAAATGAAGCCAACCAGTATATTGACAAAGCTTTTTCATTCCCCGATACCCAGATCATAAGCCGTAACGTATCCTATAAAAACAAATCGATCGATCTTATGCTCATTGGCCGGGAGGTGCCTGAAGATGCATTATCGGTGGCCCGCAGCCAGATGAACCGTTTTCAAAGATTGGAAAACAGCCGGCTAACCGTGGTTCAGGGAGGAAAAGAAAGGGTGGATCTGGATGCCATACGTTCTTCCGTACTGGAAGATTTTTATCAAAAAAGTGAAGAACGCATACAGGCGCAACAGGAGATCATAGATACACTCAGCTCCAGTCTTGACCGGTACCGGTACTACGAAGCACTCAGCAGTGAATTGATTGGCGAATTGGCCATACTTTACCCCTCGGCACACGAGTTGTCTATTTCACAAGCCATTAATGTCACCATGGACAATCAGGAAAAAGACACCCTGACCATTGCCGTAGTTAAATTTGATTCCATTCCGCCTGCCGAACAACTGCAGGTAATGTCAGATTGGCTGAAAACCCGGATCGACACTAAAAAACTGCGTTTAATTGCCGAGTAGTATTCAGGGGTATTGATCAAACATGCGCTGGATGTCTGCCGGTTGACGGGATACCGTTAAGGCAAGCATCAGCAGAATTCTTGCTTTCTGCGGAGAAAGCGACCGGCTGACCACCTGTCCTTCAAAAGGATTTTCCACATCGGAGGAAACTCCGCCCCGCAGCACCCGGGTTGCCCGTACCACCGCAACACCGTTCTTAACGGCACGTTTTGCCGAGTTGTCCATCGGGCGGGAATAATTTCCGTGCCCGACTCCGGCAATGACAATACCGTCCACCCCGTTTTCCACCAATGCATCGAACAAGAGGGATGTTGCACCGGCATAGGATAAAACGATGTCCACCCGGGGCAGATCCTGATTGACCAGCTCTCGAACGGAAAACCTTTCGTCCAACGGGTGTCTTTCGCACAACGCCCGGTAGAAAACCGCCTTTCCTCCGCGGACCATGCCCACTGGCCCCTGATCCGGACTTTCAAAGGCTTGTGGGTTTACCGTGTGGGTCTTTGTCACCCCGGAAGCTGAATATATGTAATCATTCATCACCACAAGTACGCCTTTTCCACGGGCTGCAGGATCTGCCGCCAGGCAAACGGCGTTGTAGAGATTTGCAGGGCCGTCAGCCCCCGGGCTGTTGGAGGGCCTCATGGATCCTGTAAAGACCACCGGGTTTTCATAAGAATGCACCAGGTCCAGGAAGAACGCCGTTTCTTCCATGGTGTCGGTTCCGTGAGTCACTACAATCCCTTCACAATGATTGCCGCTGAACAAAGAATCCACTACACAGGCCAAACGGATCCATAAACTCGGAGTCATATGCTGGCTGGCAATGTTACATAACTGGACCCCCTTCACGGAGGTTTTTTCTGTTATTTGGGGAACCTGCCCTATCAGAGTCTCCACGGTCAATTGTGCCGGAGTATATGCGTTTTCGGCAGGAGAATCGGCTATGCCTGCGATAGTCCCTCCGGTAGCCACGATAACAATTCTCGGTTTGATTTCCTGTCCCCGGACCGGAGAAAGGCACAATATTGCAAAAGCTGTGAGAATATATTTCTTCATATACGTCTTCAAATTATTTATATTTGTTAGCGGTAAAGCAAAAATAGGAATTTTATGCGTTCTCGTATACAACAGCTCCTTTTCCTCCTGTCTGTCTGGATCTATTTTACTTTTTTCGGGAAGTTTCACCTCTTGTATACAGAAGGAATGCAATTGTTCCTGTTTACATCGGATTATGCCGCGGAAACCTGTTTGCAACCCGGCGGTACGGCCAATTACATCGGCCGTTTTATTATCCAGTTTTTTCATATCCCCTGGCTGGGGGCCCTGATAATAGCCTTCCTGTTGCTTTTGTTGCAGGTTCTGGTGCGGAAAGTGGCAACGGAAAGGACGGGGGAATTTTCGGGACTGTCCTATATCCCGTCATTTTTCTACCTATGCCTGTTAACGGACCTGACCAGGTTTACCCTAATTGGATTGGTATCGTTACTTGTCGCCTTGCTGGCAGTTCTGGCCTACAAACATATATACAGTAACGGTTTAAGGGCGTTGTGGGGACTTACATCATTGCCAGTATTGTGGTTTGCCATGGGCGGGACCGCAGTTCCGGCAGCTTTGCTGATGATCGTGACGGAATTGATACACAAAGAACGCCCGCGTATTCTACCAGTTTTGGCGATCGTTGCCGGTTGTCTGATAACCGCATTTGCAGCCCCGCATATTGCACCCTCTTTAAGCGGTCCTGCTTTGTTTTATGGGGCTAATTATTTGCGTTTCATTGAACAATGGAATCTTGTTCTTCCTATATTATGGATCACTACAGTTCTAGTTGTCGTATGCCTGAATATAATGCCTCCTGTGCGGAAAACGGGATACGCCCTCTTATTATCCATCTTCGTTTTTCTGACAGGGTATTTTTCTCTTTGGCGGATCCACGATCCCGGACGGGAAAGTGTATTGCGGTGTTATTTTACCATTCACAAAGGGCAATGGAATAAAGTAATAGCCCGGGCCCGCAAAAAGATGCCTTCCGATGTATTAACCATCAACGGGTTGAACCTGGCTCTGGCTGCTACCGGACAGGCCGGAGATTGTATGTTTGCCTTTCCCCAGAGTCCACAGACTCTTTCCGTTTTCAATGCCGGAGAGGGATTGCTTTTTTCTGCCGAGACCTTGTTTAACCTGGGGTTTATCAATGAAGCACAACGTCTGTCCCATGAATACATGGAATCTTTACCCGATCGCCAGTTAAGTGCCCTGCTGATAGCGCAAATGGCGGAAACAAATCTGATTGCAAAACGTACGGCAGTGGCTCAAAAGTATTTAAGACTACTGGAAAAAACGTTGTTCTATAAAAAAGCCGCCCGTCAACTCATGCCGTCAACCCGGGAGCCGCAACTGGTGAGTGACCATCCTTTTTACGGGACGTTGCAAAAATACCAACCGGCCGGGAACTTTTCATCCGATTTCACCAACCTGGACAATATGCTGGCCCGGATGATCACCGAACATCCGGACAATATCATGGCGGTGAATTATTTTTTTATGTACCTTATGGTGCATAAAAATCCCGAAGCGTTGTATAATCTGTTTCCACCTGTACAGCCTGTGCCCCGTCATTACCAGGAGCTGATAGCCTGGGTGCAGGCAATGCAGCCCCATGTTTATCCACGTTACAAAGATGTTCCGATAGATGCCAGCGTAAAGACGAAATTGAACCGGTTACTCGCCCAGATTAAACAAGGCAACGATTCTCCCCGGTCACTCGGTCCTGAATACGCAGAAACATATTGGTTTTATTTATTGTTTATGTAATGAGAGTCTTATTATTTAACTTCTTATTAGTTTTCTTGTGCAGTTGTAACTTGCCGGGCAGGGTCAGTGAAAGCAACGGGTATCCGCCCGTTATCCCGGATTACATAAACATTACCATACCCCATACTATTGCGCCGTTGCATTTTATGGCAAAAGACGGCTCTCCGGTCAAAGCCCTCATTACCGGAAAACAATCCCGGCTGGTTTCAAAAGGACGCTACACGGTGAAGATCCCTGCCAAAAAATGGAAAAAGATGCTGGCTGCTGAAGATTCCCTGACCGTACAGGTATATATCAAGAACAATGGTGCCTGGCATGTCTACAAAGCATTTTCCTGGATCATATCCCGTGACCCGTTGGATCCGTACCTGTGTTACCGCCGTGTGGCTCCCGGGTACGAATCGTTCGGGAGTATGGGCATATACCAGAGGAACCTGGCATCTTTCAGGGAAACAGCCATTATCGAGAATACGTTGATCACCAATTCCTGTGTCAACTGTCATTCTTTTGCCGCTGCAGATCCGGAGCGGTTTCAGTTCCATTTGCGCGGTCCGGGCGGGGGCACGCTGGTTCGTTCGGAAGGAGAACTCACGCATATTGACACAAAGACACCGGGAACCGTCTCGGCATGTGTCTATCCCTACTGGCATCCGTCCGGGAGCCACATCGCCTACTCGGTAAATAATATCCTGCAATGGTTTCATAACGTCCCGGAAAAAGTGATAGATGTATTTGACACCCGCTCAGACGTTGTGATCTATGAACTCAAAACGCAGAGGCTGTACATAGATCCTGTCTTATGCGATTCCACAGTCCTCGAGACATTTCCTGCTTTCTCGGCAGACGGGCAAACATTATTCTACACAGCAGCCCCGGCCCGCAAGATTCCGGACGTGTTCATGCTGGACAGCATACGCTACGGACTGTTTGGCATTTCTTTCGATCCCATAACCGGCACAGTGATCCCTCCTGCGGAAAGATTGTTTCCGGAAAGCGATACTGCCGGGCTGTCGGTTTCATTTCCAAGGCCTTCTCCTGATGGCCGTTACCTGATGTTTACCAGCTCGTCTTACGGAAATTTCACCATCTGGCATGATGATGCCGACCTGTGGCTGTTGGATCTTTCTACGGGCAAAACAAAACCGGCAGAGGCCCTGAACAGTGCCCATACGGAAAGTTACCACAGCAGGAGCTCTTCTTCCAGATGGGTAGTGTTCAGTTCACGCAGGGATGACGGACGGTACACCCGGCTTTACCTGGCTCACATGGATGAGGGGGGCACTTTTGACAAGCCGTTTGCCCTTCCGCAGAAAGATCCCCGGTCCGATCTGTATTTGATACAATCTTACAATATTCCTGAATTCGTAAAAGGGAAAATTTCATTTTATCCACGGGACATGTTCAGGGCAAAACATATTAAAGCACAAGAATGGAAACACTGAGCCTGATTTTTATGGCTATCGGACTGGCTATGGATGCTTTTGCAGTATCTGTGTGTAAAGGAATGACACAATCCCGCATGAATTGGGGAAACGCATTGAAGGCCGGATTCTTTTTTGGTGTTTTCCAGGCATTTATGCCTCTGATTGGGTACTGGGCCGGTGTGCAGTTTCAGCACCTGATTGCTTCATTCGATCACTGGATCGCTTTCCTGCTTTTGGCTTTTATCGGAGGCCGAATGATTGTGGAATCTTTCAAGGAAAATGAACAGCCGGATTGTTCGTTCGGTTTCAAGTCCATGCTCATCCTGGCAATAGCAACCAGTATTGATGCTCTTGCTGCCGGGATTACGCTTGGATTCCTGGAAACCGACATCATAACCGCCGTGATTTTAATTGGGGCCGTAACATTTGTAATGTCATTTCTGGGCGTAAAACTGGGACATTTATTCGGTTCCCGGTTCAGTTCAAAAGCCGAATTGACAGGAGGCATCATCCTGATACTGATAGGAGTGAAGATCTTGTTGGAACACTTATCTGTTATCTGATCTCATCTTTCTGCCAAAAAAGAATACCGCCAGCACAAAAAACACAAGGGCGTAAAGACAGACAACTCCCAGGTGAATCCACAGATTGTCCGGACGGCCGGACAAGACAATACGGGACGCTTCAATAGCATGTGAAAACGGAAGAAAATCCGTGATTTTTTTAAGGGTTTCTCCCAGGATATTCAGATCCATCCAGGCTCCTCCCAAAAGCGAACTGGCTATAATATAGATGTTGCCAATGGCCATGATCTGGGCTTCGCGACACGTGATGCCCAGAAAGATTCCCATAAAGCCGGAAAAAAAAACGTAGGGTATGAAAGAAAGAAACGTCCAGATCAATTTTGAAGACACCGGCACTCCCACAAAAATCCCGGTAAGAAGGCAGCTGAACGCTATCAGGGCCGCCATGGGCAATACGGGTATGAAATATCCTAAAATAAAATCTTTTGGTTTTAAAGGCGATATAAACAAACGGGTTAATAAAGAAGAACTTTTGTCTTTGGCAATCAGCAACCCCAGGAACATGGTAATAAAGGTAAAACCGAATACAGTCAGTCCCGGGACTATATTTACCGGCTGAAACACTTCTATAGGAGCATTCCGGGCAATCAAAGAAAACAGTATTATAAACGCGACGGGCAAGGCCCCTGCCAGGATCATGGATAAGGGATCCCTGAGTATTTCTTTGGAGTTCCTGGAGGCAAAATACGTGTATTTCATTTATACCTCCTTCTGATTAAGCTGAATAAATGCATCTTCCAATTTCCGGGTACCGGTCATTTCCAACAGTTCTTTCACGGTGCCGTTTGCACAGATTTTGCCCTTGATCATAACTGCCACCCTGTCTGAAAGCGCTTCTGCTTCTTCCATATAATGTGTGGTTAAAAGGATGGTGGCAGTTTCTTTCAATTTTGTAATGATCGCCCATAACTCCCTGCGTGCCAATACATCCAACCCCAGCGTAGGTTCATCCAGGAACAGGATCCGGGGTTCCGTTATCAGGGCCATGGCTATGCTCAGTCTGCGCTGCATGCCTCCGGAAAGCAGTTTTGCTTTTTTGTTCCTTACTTCCTCCAGGCTGAACACTTTGATCATTTCGTTTACCTTTACAGCAATACTGTTTTTTGAAAGACCGTATACGCCTGCAATCATTTTCAGATTCTCCTGAACGGTGAGATTCGGGGCAACGGCCGTTTCCTGGGGAGATACATTGATTTTTTGTTTTATGGCACCGGCCTCTTTTACCAGGTCTTTACCCATCACCCGTGCACTTCCGTCAGAAGGTCTTATAAGGCAGGAAAGCATTTTAATGGTCGTGGTCTTGCCGGCTCCGTTCAGTCCCAGCAAAGAAAACAACTCCCCTTGGGCAATGGACAAATTCAGATTGTCCACGGCAATGAGTTCTCCAAATTTTTTGGTCAGGTTCCTGGTTTTGATCATAATAACAATATTACAAAAAATCATTCACGCAACCACGATTCAAGAAGCTTTAATTGCGACGGATTGGGATCATTGATCATTTTCAGGGAACAATTACCGGATGCATCGGGACCGGTCAGGTATAAACCGGCATGAGACAAGTATTTATTGTAGTCAAGCGGCTTTGTGGTGTAAACATATTCAAACACCCCGGCAAGAGAATTGCCGGCTATCGTTTCGCAAACGGATTGGAATTCTGCCTCTGTAAACCCCCTGCCCTTTTCCTTGTAATATACATTATACAATGTTCTCATGACATCGTCCAGTGATTTCCGGTTTCCGGTGACATGACGGATTTCAAGATCCAGCAGCCAACCCACTAATGGTCCTTTTATATAATATGAAATGGTTTTCCCTTCATTGCCCCCGAACGGGCCGTCGTGCCAGGTGTTGTAACTTGATTGCACCAAAGACTGATGGAATCGTCCCGGATTGTTTTCCAATGCTTTGATATTGCTTTCAAAATGAGCAAAAAACTGTTGCTTGTCAATCAGGCCGGATTCTTTCATGATCGCCCATGTGTAATATTCAGTAAGGCCTTCGCTGATCCATAGCTGGTTGGTACGGCTCCCGTTCTGGTAATCAAATGGTCCCAATTCAAACGGTCTGATCCGCTTCACATTATAAAGATGGAAATATTCATGACAAAGGAAATCCATTGTCCTTAGAAAATTTTCCTCAGATTCCAATCCTTTACCGTCAAAACTTACCGTTGTACTGTTCAAATGTTCTATGCCACCCATTCCGGGTCCTATCCCAATGAACGTGTAATGGTTGTAAGGAATATCCCCCATAAGGGACACGGCTGCCTCTACTATTGTTTTTAAAGAAGCCATAAATTGGCAGCTGTCAAAAGGCTCCATGCCAAAACCAAGAAACCGGTGCGGAACACCCCTGACTTCAAAGGCCGGCAATTCTTTCAGATCTCCTGCCAAAATGGGTGAATCATAAAGAATATCAAAATCCGGGGCATAAAACTCATTTTTTTCTTGATTCACCGGTTCCAATCCTGTGGCAATACGTTTCCATCCGGGCAAATTGTCTTTCTCTACGGTTACTGTTACCGGCAGGTAGATTTGCCTGTCTAAATAAAGAAATGTATTGCAAGGCAAAATATATGCATGTGTGGAATCCAGATAACTGCGCGCCACAAAATGTTGGCGCGCCCGCAGATAGTAAGCGATGGTAACAGGCGCTTTCAGAGGTGCACTTCCCGGAATAGCAACACGCCATGTTGCCGTACCGGTTTTATCAACAGCCAATTTCCCGCCCTCTTTGTCATAAGCTGAAATGCCTTCCACATCATCGCCATAGTGCATGAGCTGGTAATATCCGGGCATCCATCCCGGCATTTTCAAGACGATGGTATCACGGATAGTACGTAGCACATCCTCAGGCAACACGAGCTCAACCCTGAAACGCTGTGTTCCGGGTTCAGGCATAGAGATCGTATAGTGTAACGGCGTTTCGTTTTGAGCGTTCATCCCCGATGGCAGACAGACGATCGAAAGAAAAAGGACAAAAAAGATTAGCTGCTTGGTTTTCATACTACAATATTAATTATAGTTATAGAATACAGACTATTTTGTGTTTTTTTTAGACTATTATCTTAGATATTTATACAATATCTGCCAAACTTTGTCAGGTATAAATGCTGTTTAAATACGTAGACCATGAAGAAAGCTTTATTATTACCTGTCTTTTTATTGTCAATTTGCCTTATACAGGCACAACCCTATCCCTGGGATCATAATAGCTCAAAAGATTCCGCTTTTTTTGCCATTGCTGCCACTCCCCCCATGGGATGGAACAGCTGGAATAAATTTGGCTGCAACGTAAGTGAAACACTGATTAAAGAAATTGCAGATGCCATGTACCAATCCGGGATGAGAGATGCGGGTTATCAATATGTGGTTATTGACGATTGCTGGCAGGTTGGCAGGGATGAAGACGGGAATATCCTGGTGGATCCGGAACGGTTTCCTTCCGGGATGAAAGCGCTGGCGGATTACATTCATGCCAGGGGCCTTAAGCTTGGGATTTATTCCTGTGCCGGTTCGCATACCTGCCAGGGACGCCCGGGAAGCCGCGGCTATCAATTCCAGGATGCTAGACAATATGCCCGGTGGGGTGTCGATTACCTGAAATACGACTGGTGCGCCAACCAGGGACAAAATGCAAGGGCAGCCTACAAAACCATGAGCGATGCTTTGAAAGAATGCGGCCGTCCCATCGTTTTCAGTATTTGTGAATGGGGTGAAAACAAACCCTGGGAATGGGGCACCGGAATTGGCCATCTTTGGCGAATAACTCCGGACATTAGAGATATTTATCAATGTGTGTTTGACTGGGGAGGCGTAGGCGTACTGGAAATCATTGACATTATGGCGGATCTCTATCCCTATGCCGGACCCGGACATTGGAACGATGCCGAAATGCTGGAAGTTGGGAACGGCGGTATGACGCGGGACGAGTACATTACTCATTTTTCCATGTGGTGCATGCTGGCAGCCCCGCTTATGGCCGGTAACGACTTGCGCTCCATGGACCCTCAGACCCTTGAAATCCTGACCAATAAAGAAGTCATTGCCGTTAACCAGGATCCCCTGGGTATACAAGCCCGTCGTTTTATGGATATGGGGGATCACGAAATATGGGCCAAAGAACTGGTTAATGGCGAAATAGCCGTTTGCTTCATGAACCGCTCGGAAGACGTATGGAACCTGGACTACGACTGGCGTAAAAATACCATGTACTTTATTCGCAACGCAAATTTCCGGCATACATCATGCTCGGTCCGCGATCTGTGGCAACACAGGGACATCGCAACCACAGACACAAACCTGCAGGCAGATATCCCGCCCCATGGTGTTTTGATGGTACGCCTGTCTCCTGAAAAATCTCAAGAGTATCGGCAATAAACTTCTCAGTAACATGATATAAAAAAGCACCTACGTTTTTCGTAAGTGCTTTTAACTGTGGCTCCTCATCAAGAACTTGGACCTTGGGCCCCCTGATTAACAGGAGTGAATTTTGTGCCACAAAATGGGATAGCTATTATATTGCGTCCAAAAGGAGCTACCTGGGCCCAATGTTGGGCGCAAGGGTTCCTTCATTTTTTGCCTTTCTCTCCTGTTACCCTACGAACTCCACACCTCCAAATTCGTTTCTATTATAGATAAGAATAGATACATTTGAGGCCACCCGTCAGTGACTTACGGAATTCATTGTTTCTATTTATATTTATTACACCTCCTGCAAAGCTCTGTCGCTCTCCTTGTGCGCTCTCCAACCTTTTTTCTGCACTTTATTAAAGCCCCTAAAGAACCTAAAACGCCAAAAACAAATCTTACATTGCCTTAACGCTTCGCGGTATTCAAACAAATAAATTATTCATCCCTAAGACAACGAACAGAAAACCCGTTTCCCTTGGTGTTGTCGTACCTGTCTACGGCGCTGCTATTGAAGTACAGAACCCGGTACCAGGCGTAACCTGAGTGTTCCGTAGAATTCCACCAGGCACCGTAGAAGCCAACTTCGCGGAACCGGCCACTGCTGGAAAGATAGCCCCCCGGAAGAGCGGAGAACCCTGATTTGTTTCTGTATGCCGGGTAGTCGGTGTTCCCTACCGCACCTTCTACGTCTGAACTATCCCATCCACTATCAGTAGCCAATGATTTGCCAATTTTAGTTCGCGCTTCAAATTCATCTTCTGAACCTATGGTGCCATCGTAATTGTACCCATTAGTGGCCAAATAAATTTCTAATTGCTTCCACTCTGCATCACTGGGCAGGTGCCAGCCATCCGGACATGCTGTAAGGGCTGCCCGCCAATTATAGAGTACTCCATAGGTTTGATAATTGGTTGTAGCTTTTGCAGCAGAAACATCCGTTCCGTCATAACCGTAAACATAGTAATAGGGTTCTGTATTAGAAACTGTTGCTGGACCGACTACACCGGTAAGATATGCCAGATTCTCGGCCATCCAGGTCTGCTCCCCTATGGTCACCATTTTGTACACTTTGCCATCACGGCTGTCAGTAAAGGCAGTAGGACGGTCTTGTGGAGTGCAGGAATATAACAATGCACCTGCTAAAAGGAGAATAATTAATTTCTTCATTACTTTATTCGATTATTAGGGTTATGTATCAAAATGGATGCTTGGGGCCTGATTATTCCCGGAATCATTGCGGTAATGATTTTTGAATCAGGAAGAAATGTAAACTGGTATTAAACAGTCTATTAATGTACTATAAATCACTCTATTTATCCAACATGACTTTGAAATCGGTCGGTTTGAGCCTGTAACCGATGGGTTTGGGTTTGAATTTGGGGCTTCCATACCACAAGTTGCCTGTTGTGTTCTATTAACTTATTCACCATGGGGTAATTTAAGTTTTCACAAAGGGTGTAGAATGTTGCTATATTAAATATGTTCAGAATCGGACACTAATGGGACATCGCACAAAAAAAGCACCTACATTTCTGTAAGTGCCTTAATTTTAAGCTCCCCTTGGAGGACCAATCTTGAACCTCTGGAAGGATTTCAACCAATTGGCTATCGGAACAACTCCGAATGGCTGCCAAGTCTGACTAATTTGATGGTGTTAGTTTCTTTGTCCATCCAAATCAGAAGGAAATCGTTCTTGATGTGGCATTCTATTGTACCAGAGTATTCTCCTTTGAGAGGGTGTGGTTTGTATTCGAGAGGAACAGTACCTGTTGTTTCAAGACAACGAATCACGTCCCTCAATGCTATCAACTTCTCTTTGTCGCCTGAATATTTTTTCAAATCCTTGCGGAACTTTGTTCCCTGCTCGATTATATACATACTACAACTTTGAAATCATATTGTCCAACTCTGCCATATCAAATCTATCCAGCATCTTTCCACTTCTGGCTTCGTTGATTGCCTCTATGGTTTCTTCATTCGGCTCGCTGTATGCAAAGTCAAACAAAATGGTCTCTATGTAGTTATTAAGACTTCTGTTATTTCTCTTGGCGAGAGAACGAAGGCGCTCTACAAGTTCGGCATTAAGTCTGAAGGACGTTGTTGTCTTTGCTGACGGAATTGCAGTTGTATTCATAGTAATGTCATTTACAATATTATGTATTGCAAATGTAATGCAAAATATTCAAGAATACAAAAAAACGTCTTGAATTTATGATGTATCATCCCTGAATATCAGGCAGAATCTTTAGAATCGACAGATTGTTGTTTTTCTCGCCGTTGATAGTGATGCTTTCCTTGATGTTTGGAATTCCCAAAATCTTGCGGAAACGACGACTGTAAACAAACTCGTCCGATTCTGTATCGGACCATTTGACAATGAATGTTACATCATCATAGTCTTTCAATCCGTCAAGATTGCCAAAGCGTAGCCAATACTTCCCATCCATTGCTTTGCCGCCAAGCACAAGACCGTCGAAGTAAGGAGAATTGTCACAGGCTTTGGTCTTCGGGCCTTTGCCAGCGGCAGAGTAAATATACTCCTTACCGTCGTACATAATACTGATATCATCCAGTATATTGTTTTCGTATGCAGGGTTCAGAAGGTCGGTGCCATCTGCCGTTTGAGCGTAGAGTTTCAAATCTACCCTGTAGTAGCTTAGATTTTTATCGCAGGAGCTTGCAATAATAGAAAGTGCAGCTAGCACGAGTAGGGAAATGCGCTTCATTTTTTTTTGTTTCCACAAAAAAAGCACTTACATAAAAAAGCACCCACATTTCTGTAAGTGCTTTAATTTTAAGCTCCTCATCAAGGACTTGAACCTTGGACCCCCTGATTAACAGTCAGGTGCTCTAACCAACTGAGCTAATGAGGAATTTTTCCCAAATGGGAGTGCAAATATAAACGGATTTTCCTGAACCAGCAAAATCTTTCATAAAAAAAATATAAATTTGTGTTTTATATGGACACATCCCTTCTCGCTTCACATTGCATAGAATTGTTACGCACACATAACCGGGTATCACTGGGTAATATGGGCAGCTTCATGGCTGAAGAGACACCTGCAACACTTACCCGTGATTCACACGTACTTATGCCTCCCGGCAAACGTATCTCTTTTAAAGAAAGTGAGACCTGGAACGACCAACTGCTGGAAAAAGCAATCGGTTCTAATGATGAGCTAAAGGAAATGCTGGCAGAACTCTCAAAAAAGCTATCCAAAGAAAAATCAGTCACCCTGGAAGGATTCGGGAAACTCAGAAGAACAAAAGAAGGTGATGTTTTCTTTGTAATGGACAAAAATGCTCCTGTAAATCCCAACGGCTTCGGATTGGTACCTCTTTCCTTAAGTCCGCTGCCTGTTCCCTCCAAAGTAAATTGTGAGCTTTCAAAAACACCCCCGCCGCCCGAGGTTCAGGTTCAACCCCCTGTTCAGGAGACAACTAAGGCACCCGTCTCTGTAAAAAAAGAAAAAAAATGGCCCTGGGTATTGCTGACTTTGTTCGCTGTTATCCTTTTGGTAATTCTTGTTGTGTACATTTTCCGGGATGCCCTTCAGCCGCTTCTGGAGCAAATGCTGTATACCCCTGAAGAACGGTTACTACTGTAACCCGTTCTTTTCCATGCTTTTTGCCATTTTAACAAACCAGTCTTCGGTATAGGCAAAAAATTGTTTGTATCCTTCACACAACGCATTCAGACCCGGTTGGCCGTCTGGAGCAGTTAAAAACCTGTGCTTTGGACATTCTCCGTAACACAGTCTGTAATAAGGACAATGAAAACAGAGATCGGGTAACCCGTTTCTTTTTTCCATCCCAAAACGGAACAGTTTATTGGAACAGGCCATTTGCGAAAAAGGCATATGGGCAATATTACCTATCTTATATTCAGGATATACAAAATGGTCGCACAGATAAACGTCCCCGTTCCATTCCAGGGCAACATTATTGCCACACGTCTCACACCAGGCACAGATACCGGGCGGTATCCCCAGATAATTCGCCAGAACCGATTCAAAAAAAGGGATGAACCGGATCCCGACATCCCCGTTACTCCAAAGATCAAATATGTCACACAAGAACTTTCCGTATTTTTGGGAGGAAACAGACCATGGGGCCACATGTGATCCGGGCGTACCGGGCGGAACAATGCCCGATTTTATATACTCCAGAACAGGCAAGAACTGCATGTGATAACTGCCAATGGATTTTAAGAAAAGGTAAATTTCTTTGCCGTATTCCTGGTTTACGTGGTTTACGGTTGTCAGGGTATTGTATTGTACTTTGTCTTTGTACATCATTTCAATACCCTTCAGGACTTCTTTGTACGTGCCCTGACCGCGTTTGTTCCGCCTGTATGTGTCGTGGATAGCTTGTGGACCGTCAATGGAAACACCCACCAGGAAATTGTTTTCCAGAAAGAAATCCACCCATTCACGGTTAATCAACGTTCCGTTGGTCTGCAGGGAATTGCTTATCTGTTTACCCGGATTATATTTCTTTTGAAAAGAAACGGCCTTTTTGAAAAAATCCAAACCGGCCAGCAAGGGTTCTCCTCCATGCCAGCAAAAAGATATTTCATCTGCCTGCAGGTTAGCTTCAATATACTGTTGGGTGAATTTCTCCAGTAACTGTATATCCATCCGGGCCGTTTGCCCTGAATAAAGTTTTTCTTTGTCCAGGTAATAGCAATACGCACAATCAAGGTTGCACAATGATCCTACAGGTTTGATCATCACTCCGACAATCCTTTGTCCCAGTGATTCCTGCGCATATTTATAAGGAATGGATCCCCGGCTACTGTTCCCCATACTGCCGACGCAGTTTTTCAAGTTTGCTTTTCAATATTCGGGATATTAATCTTGTTCCCGGTTTACCGTAGATATTATTCATTTCCGCCGGATCTGTCTTTAGATCGTACAATTCCCATTCATCCAGGCGGATCTTTGCTTTTTCATAGTCTTTGATCCCTCTACGGTTGCCGGCCTCTGTTCCGTCATCGTAAAACCGGATCAGCTTGTAACGCCGGTCACGTATCCCGTAATGTTTCCTGACCATATGTTCGGCCGGGAACTCATGATAGTGGTAATACAGGGCATTCCTGAATTTTCCGGTTTGTTTACCCTGTAATAGAGGCAGCATGGAAATACCATGTATTTCTTCAGGTATCGGGACATGGGCTATATCAAGGAATGTGGGCGCCAGATCGATGTTTTGCACCAATTGATCACAGGTTCCGCGAAGTCCCTGCGGCATGCGTATCAAAAGAGGTGTACGGAACGACTCTTCGTACATAAATCGTTTATCAAACCATCCGTGTTCACCCATGTAGAATCCCTGGTCCGAAGTATAAATCACTATGGTGTTTTCAAGCAAACCGTTTGCTTCCAGCCAGTCCAGAACACGGCCCACATTACGGTCCACAGAATTGATACAACCCAGATAATCACGCATATACCGCTGGTATTTCCATTCTGTCAATTCATTCCCCGATAACTGTAAGGCATTAAAACCCTCTTGAATACCATCATAATAATTATTCCATGCTTCACGGTCAGATTCACTCATACGTGCGGTCCTGTCAAATCCCATTTTAAGATCCCTGTCCACAGTCATATCTGCAGCAATGGTCATTTCCTGTAACTCAGCCGCTTTCCTTCCCTGGTAATCATCATAGAAATTTGAGGGGAGGGGAAATACCGTATCATCATAAGCTCCCAGATCCTGAATATCCGGCTGCCATGGCCGGTGCGGGGCCTTGTTGTGCATCATCAGCATGAAAGGTTTTTCTTTGTCCCGGATTTCTTCCAGCCATTTAATGGTCAGGTCGGCCGTGACCTGTGTGGCATAACCCTGTATGACAGTGGTGTCCCCGTTGTCAATAAACCTTGGGGCATAATACTGCCCCTGTCCTATAAGAATATTCCAGTAATCAAAACCCTGTGGTTCCGATCCCAGATGCCATTTGCCAATAATAGCCGTCTGGTAACCCGCTTTCTGCAATAATTTTGGAAAGGTCACCTGATTGCCGTCAAAAATGGTCCCGTTGTCCGTAAAACCATTGGCAATGCTGTGCTTACCGGTTAACAGGCAGGCACGTGAAGGTCCGCTAAGAGAATTGGCTACATAACTGTTTGTAAAAAGGACACCTTCCCGGGCGATCCTGTCAATATTGGGAGTACTGTTAAGCCCGTGACCGTATGCACTGATGGTCTGATAGGAATGATCATCACTCATGATAAAAAGAATGTTCACCGGCTTGTTGTCGTTTTGCTCATCCTGTTTGCAGGATAATATCAACATAGGCACAAGCGTCAGACCAATGGCTGCGCCTGAAGGTATCAGCAATTGTTTGGTTTTCATACCCTAAAGATAAAAAAAAAGAAACACCTGATTTCAGGTGTTTCTTTTTGTGGAGATAGACGGAGTCGAACCGACGACCCCCTGCTTGCAAAGCAGGTGCTCTAGCCAACTGAGCTATATCCCCGTAGCTTCATGCAGTAGTCCCGAGCGGAGTTGAACCGCTGACCCCTACATTATCAGTGTAGTGCTCTAACCAACTGAGCTACGGGACTGAATAATAAAAAATTGGAAGAAAAAGAGCAGAACACGTAACGAAACTTGCTCCAAAAAGGAGGTGTTCCAGCCACACCTTCCGGTACGGCTACCTTGTTACGACTTAGCCCCAGTTACTTGTTTTGCCCTAGGTCGCTCCTTGCGGTC
>Ga0209607_1000023_pt1 | contig 155423 bp, 143 predicted proteins | sample AD_UKC117_MetaG_FD_184413 | JGI IMG/M metagenome (GOLD analysis project Ga0209607, IMG submission 184413) | Active sludge microbial communities of municipal wastewater-treating anaerobic digesters from Hong Kong - AD_UKC117_MetaG (SPAdes)... | ecosystem: Engineered > Bioreactor > Anaerobic >... | reverse complement strand
ACTATTCCGGTGGTTATTACCTTGAGGTCACACCTGTTCCCATTCCGAACACAGAAGTTAAGCTCAATGGTGCCGACAATACTTAGCTGGTAACGGCTCGGGAAGATAGGTTGCTGCCGGATTATATTATTCCTCAATAGCTCAGTTGGTAGAGCACTCGGCTGTTAACCGAGTTGTCGTAGGTTCAAGTCCTACTTGAGGAGCCATTTAAAGCCTTTTCGAGCAATCGAATGGGCTTTTTTGCGTCCATCTTGTAAGTTTTACTTGATTTAGACATTTTTTACTATTAGTATTTACTTATGATGATTGAAAGAGGTGAATGCTATGGATGATTCTAGTTATGCTTTTGGTTCTTATGTTCAAATTACGGCTATTAAGCTTGAATACGAAGAGAATCCAGAATTTGATTATCTGAGCGAAGAGGTCAACGAAGCTAGTGAGTTTTTAGAGTCAATTATTCATATTGACGACTTTACTGAAGATCGCATAGAGGATCTTGTCAAATCGCCGCTTCTCAAGTCAATACAGATCGCAGAATTTCTTCCAGATGATGTTAACAAGAAGATTGATAGTATTCTTGCTAGGAGGCCAGATATATCTTTGAGATTCTTTGGTTTTCTGGAATCAGATGGATTTGGAGTTGGTTTAATACATCAATTTCCAAGTTTGACTCGACTGGAGATTGATATGAACTTTACTGAGTGGAAGAGTGTTCCCGATTTCTCTGGCCTCTCCAAGCTGAATTTGAAAGCTATTTACATTAGCATGATTGACTACTATAACTTGGACTTTATCAAGGATTTGAGTGATGGTATAGAGGAGATAGGAGTCAATGCTTATATGACGTCGGGAAGTGTGCTCTTTGATTGCTCTTGGCTTCTGAAGTATGAGTCTTTGAAGAAGCTGTATCTTGAGGGCGAGGTTGGCTTGAACTTAAATGTTGTTGAAGATATGAAGAATTTGTATGAGTTAAGCCTAACGAATGTGCCTTTTAGTTATGATGTGCTCGCATCGTGCAAGAGCCTTAGAGTGTTGACACTTTGCGATTGTAGCCTTGAAGGAATTGATCAGATTAGTAATTTGGACCAGGTTGAGGAGCTTTCGCTTATAGCGATTGAGGGCCTTGATAATGTCAGTTTTATTAATGGTATGGACAGCATCAAGCAACTTACTTTGGCTCAAATGGATTCTTTGTTGGAGCTTCCAGACTTCTATGAATTGAGTAAGCTTAAGAAAATTACTCTTTATAATATTCCAATTGATATTGATACGGTTCCATCGAATATTCGAAGTATTACGACAATAGAAAATGAGTAGCAACATAAGGAGGATTGGTGAAATCCTCCTTTTTGAGTTAAAAGCAAGCTGACGAATATGCTTTTCGAGGACTAGAATTATCCTACTCTATTAGACCACCGTGAAAGAAGCACTCGTAGATAACATTGCCCTGGTAGGAAATAGACTCAAAGCCTTGAAACCATTCAAAAGAACCCTCTGACTTGCATTCGAAAAGGTAATCTCCATTCTCATAACGTTCAGGTCCACGATATGGCTTGTCCTGAGGAACAAGAAGCAAAGCCTCTTTCAAGAAGTCGCCGCTAAAGTTATCGCCGATTACGCGACCAACGTAATTCATGCTCCAGAAAGGAACCCCAGACTCCCATAAAGCTTCCTCACCAGCAAACTTTCCCGAACCCAAGTAAGTGTCGTGGTAAAGTAAATCACCTTCTTCGTAGCGAAGATCGTGAGACGCGGGGCGAGAGGCAGGAAACTCAGCGCCTTTGCCCGCATATGTGCATTTCTTTGCATTAATTAGAAAGGGAATAACAACGCTCTTATCCATAAAAATACCTCCATAATATAAGCCCCAAGCAATATAATAAGTCTATCAATTGAGTACTGGGTTGACAAGAAAGATAAATAGTATAATATATAGACAGACAGTCGGTCGATATGCATGCTATCAATAAATCCAATTCTAAGGAAGGATACTTGGACAAAAAAATGGCGACAAGCAAGAATAATTTCAGTAAATTCCTAGTTCTTTGGAGCGGAGAACTAATATCTGCTATAGGTGGAGGAATCTCAGCTTTTGGGCTCGGAGTCTATGTGTTTAATATGACAGGGAAAGCTTCAGATACGGCGCTTGTGACTCTCTTAGCTTTCCTGCCATGTTTATTACTATCAGCACCAGCTGGAGTTTTGGCGGATAGATATGACAGAAGACTTATGATGATTCTTGGTGATAGCCTATCGGCACTTGGTTTAGTCTATATACTGATATGCATGCTGATCGGGCAAGGAACGCTTACGCAAATATGTATAGGAGTTACGATAAGTTCCGTGTTCTCGTCGCTTCTTGAGCCATCCTACAAGGCTACAGTAACCGACCTACTAACTAAGGATGAGTACTCGAAAGCAAGTGGGTTAGTCCAAGCAGCTGGTTCAGCGAGATATTTGATATCTCCCGCCATTGCAGGAGCTTTACTTGTTTACTATGACATCAAGCTGTTGCTGATAATTGACATATGCACTTTCTTTGTTACTGTCGTTGCGACATTAATAGTAAGAAGCAATTTAGCCTCAAAGGTAGAGCAGAAGAGGGAGTCATTTTTACGGGAATTTAAGATAGGCTGGAAGGCACTTAATGCTCGAAAAGGTGTAATGACTCTAGTAGTCATCACATCTGTAATTACTCTTTTTATTGGTTTCATACAAGTACTATCAACACCTATGATGCTTGGATTTACTACGAGTGGAGTTCTGGGCGCCGTTGAAACTATATCAGCTAGCGGAATGCTAGTAGCTAGCGTAGCAATTGGTTTCTTATCGCTTAAGAGCAAACTTGTTAGGATCCTGTCAGCATCCTTGTTTTGTGCGGGAATATTTATGATGCTATTTGGATTTCGAGAAAATGTCTACATTATTTGCATTGCAGGATTCTTGTTTTTCGCGATGCTTCCTTTTGGAAATACATGTTTAGATGTGCTAATACGATCGAACATAGATAATGAATTTCAAGGAAGAGCATGGGGACTAATTGGAATGATATCTCAAATTGGATATGTTATTTCTTATGCTATTTCGGGAGTTCTTGCTGACAAAGTCTTTACACCGCTGTTGGTTAAGAATGGTTTACTAGCGTCTTCTATAGGCAAAATAATTGGAACTGGACAAGGACGAGGTACAGGGTTCTTGATAATAGTCGCTGGTATGTTTCTTTGCATAAGCGCAATTATTCTAGGATTAAATAAATCAGTCAAGTCTCTCGAAAAGAAAAGAGTATAAGACAAGCAAAAAGGGCGACAGGTTAATCTGCCGCCCTAATTAGTTTGTAGTGTAACAAGAATCAGGTGAATTCGATCTCTTCATGATGGTCTTGAAGACTCTTAACACCGAACTGGTTCGAACTCTTTATTGCCATAATGCCTTCAACACTTGCCTTTGCGGCAGCCATAGTGGTGATATAAGGAATTCTGTGGCGGATAGCTTCTTTTCGAATATAACTATCATTATGAGCAGAAGTTTTTCCAGCAGGTGTGTTAATGATAAGAGAAATATCGCCATTAACAATCTTGTCTGTAATATTAGGTCTGCCCTCATAAAGCTTATTTACTCGCTCTGCCTTAATGCCAGCCTCAGTAATCATCTCATAAGACTTACCTGTAGCAAGGATATTGAAGTCTAGTTTCTCAAAAGACTTAGCGATATCGAGAAGCTCTTCCTTATCTCTATCACAAACGGAAAGAAGAACTGTACCTTCAGAAGGAAGCTTTGTTTGAGTAGCTTCTTGTGCCTTGTAGTAAGCCTCGCCAAAAGACTCGGAAATACCAAGAACCTCACCAGTAGAACGCATCTCAGGTCCAAGAACTGGGTCAACCTCTTGGAACATGTTGAATGGGAATACAGCCTCCTTAACACCATAATGCTTAATGATGTTGTCCTTAAGGGAAGGAACTGGAGAAGGATTGCCAGTCAATGGAGAAGTCATGATTTCAGTCGCAATCTTAACCATATTGATGCAGCATACCTTAGAAACTAGAGGAACCGTTCTTGAAGCACGAGGATTAGCCTCAAGTACATATACCTTGTCATCTTCGATAGCATATTGCATATTCATAAGGCCGACAACGTTCATTTCAATCGCAATTCTCTTTGTATAATCCTTGATTGTAGCAACTTGCTTATCGGTTAGATTCTTTGATGGAAGGATACATGCTGAGTCGCCAGAGTGAACACCAGCTAGCTCAATATGTTCCATTACAGTAGGAACGAAGCAATTAATACCATCTGATATTGCATCAGCCTCACACTCTGTAGCGTGATGTAAGAATCTGTCGATAAGGATTGGACGATCCGGAGTTACGCCAACAGCTGCGGACATATAAACCTTCATCATCTCATCGTCATGAACAACTTCCATTCCACGTCCACCAAGAACATAAGAAGGACGAACCATTACAGGGTAGCCAATTCTATTTGCAATAGAAAGAGCATCATCTACTGAAACTGCCATACCTGACTCAGGCATTGGAATCTCAAGCTTATCCATCATAGCGCGGAAGTGATCGCGGTCCTCAGCTAGGTCAATTGTCTCTGGTGTTGTACCTAGAATTTTTACGCCATTCTTCTTAAGATCAGCTGCAAGGTTAAGAGGTGTTTGTCCACCAAATTGAGCTATTACTCCAAGAGGCTTTTCCTTAGCATGAATGCTTAGAACATCTTCAAGTGTAAGAGGCTCAAAGTAGAGTTTATCTGAAGTGTCATAGTCAGTAGATACAGTTTCCGGGTTACAGTTTACAATGATTGACTCGAAGCCTAACTTTCTTAGAGCAAGAGAAGCATGAACGCAGCAGTAGTCGAATTCGATACCTTGACCGATTCTATTAGGACCACCACCAAGAATCATGATTTTTGGCTTATCTGATGAAGGGCTCTTATCCTCAGACAAATGATATGTTGAGTAGTAGTATGCAGCATCCTTCGTTCCGCTTACGTGAACGCCTTCCCATGACTCTGTAATTCCATACTCAAGGCGAGCGTTACGAATATCTGATTCCGATACTTCTAGAATCTTAGAAAGATATCTGTCTGCAAATCCATCTAGTTTTGCTTGACGAAGAACTTCTTCAGAAGGAACAACACCCTTGTTTTTCATAAGAGCTTCTTCTTCGTTTACTAATTCAAGCATTTGCTCAATGAAGTAGTGTTTAATTTTTGTAATTTGGTATAGCTCTTCAACAGTAGCGCCCTTACGAAGAGCTTCATACATAATGAATTGACGTTCACTAGAAGGGAAGTTCAACTTCTGAAGTAGCTCCTCCTTGGATAAATCATGAAGATTCGATGCAAATCCAAGACCATAGCGACCATTTTCGAGAGAACGAATAGATTTTTGGAAAGCTTCCTTGTATGTCTTACCGATTGACATTACTTCACCAACAGCACGCATTTGTGTGCCAAGCTTATCCTCAGAGCCTTTGAACTTTTCGAAAGCCCAACGAGCAAACTTAATTACAACATATTCTCCATCTGGCACATACTTATCTAGTGTTCCGTACTTGCCGCATGGAATCTCATCGAGTGTTAGTCCACAAGCGAGCATTGCTGATACAAGAGCGATAGGGAAGCCAGTTGCCTTAGAAGCAAGAGCAGAGGAACGGGATGTACGAGGGTTAATCTCGATTACTACGATTCTTCCTGTCTTAGGGTCGTGAGCAAATTGGCAATTACAACCACCGATAACCTCAATAGCCTTAATAATCTTATATGAGTAATCTTGCAATACTTTCTGAACATCCTCAGAAATAGTAAGCATTGGCGCTGAGCAGAATGAATCGCCGGTATGTACTCCAAGTGGGTCAATGTTCTCAATGAAGCAGACTGTGATTACGTTGTCCTTTGAATCACGAACAACCTCTAGCTCAAGCTCTTCCCATCCGGAAATACACTCTTCTACTAGAACCTGCCCTACGATACTTGCCTGAAGGCCTCTCTCGCATACTACCTTGAGCTCGTCAACGTTATATACCATACCGCCGCCAGCGCCACCCATTGTGTATGCTGGACGAAGAACTACAGGGTACTTTAGTTCCTCAGCTATAGAAACAGCCTCATCAACAGAGTATGCAACTTTACTTCTTGCCATCTCTATTCCGAGACTGTCCATTGTGTTTTTAAATTCTATTCTATCTTCACCACGCTCGATAGCGTCTACTTGAACACCAATAACTTTAACGTTGTACTTTTCTAGTACACCAGCGGAGGAAAGCTCTGAACAAAGGTTAAGACCCGATTGGCCACCTAAATTTGGAAGAAGTGCGTCAGGACGTTCTTTCTCAATAATCTGAGTCAGTCTCTTGACATTTAGCGGTTCTATGTAAGTAATGTCAGCAACATCAGGGTCTGTCATTATTGTCGCCGGATTGGAATTAACAAGAACAATCTTATAACCGAGGTTCCTAAGGGCTTTACAAGCTTGTGTACCTGAATAGTCGAACTCGCATGCTTGGCCGATAATGATTGGACCCGAACCGATAATAAGGATCTTATTGATATCATTCTTCTTTGGCATATGCTTCCTCCTTATGCTTTTCTCTCTCATTTATTTGTACTCAAATTGCTAAATAGTATATTAAATGAATTCGCTTTTGTAAACAAAAAATACGGATAAATGTATGTTTATTTTTGAAGTATTTTGTGCATGTTGAACTATGTTACATTTTTGGAAAGGTTATTACTTAAAGAAATTCATAAAACTACTAAGAAAAAGATTTCGACGAGTAAATCTGGTTTAGTACATGACACATTCCGCCCCTTTTAACTCAAGTCCAAAGCTTAAGATAAAGATTCCAAAAACTTTACAGCAAACTTGACACGTGACAAACGCAGTGATATAAAAACAGAGTCTATAAGAAATTAAAACGAGGGAAATATGAATACTCAAATTATGAAAGAAATTCTAAAGTTAAAAGAGGAAAAGAATGTTGTCATTCTAGCGCATTACTACGTTCCAGACGAGGTGCAAGATATTGCAGATTACATAGGAGATTCTTATTACCTTGCAAAAATCGCAAAAAGTTGCGAGGCGGATACTATCGTTTTCTGCGGAGTCCGTTTTATGGGCGAAAGCGCAAAAATTCTAAATCCCGAGAAAAAGATTCTGATGCCGGATCTTACGGCAGACTGCCCTATGGCACACATGGTTTCTTTGCGAGAGATTGAAGACATGAGAAACAAGTACGATGATCTGGCTGTAGTTTGCTATATCAATTCTACTGCTCAATTGAAGGCAAGTAGCGATGTCTGCGTGACATCCTCCAATGCAATTTCTATTGTTAAATCTTTACCTAACAACAATATTTTCTTTATACCTGATAAAAACCTCGGTAAGTTCATTGCTGACAATGTTCCCGAGAAGAACATAATACTGAACGACGGTTGTTGCCCCATACATGCGGCGATTTATGCTTCAGAGGTAATGGAAGAGAAAGCAAATCACCCGAATGCACTTGTTCTTGCTCATCCGGAATGTGAAGCAGACGTATTAGCTATAGCTGACTACATTGGCAGTACTTCTGGAATCATCTCTTATGCGAAGACAAGCACTTCTGACGAGTTTATTATTTGCACTGAGGATGGGGTAGAATTCAAGCTTCGTAGCGACAGTCCAAACAAGAAATTCTATTTTACTAAAACTCGTCCTTCCTGCTCAAATATGAAGCTCAACACTCTTGAGAAAGTTCTTCATGTATTGCAAACAGAAGAAAACGAGGTCGTTCTAAGTAAGGAGATGAGGGAATCGGCTCTTGCTCCGCTCGAAAAAATGTTGGAACTTGGGAAGTGATTAAATGAAGACGGATATTTTAATAGTTGGTAGTGGAGTTGCTGGTCTATATTGTGCACTTAATCTGCCTAAAGAAAAGCAAGTAATTATTGCAACAAAAAACAAAGCACGTAGAAGCGATTCCTATATCGCACAGGGCGGCATTTGCGTGCTGCGGGATAAGCAGGATTATGATTCCTTCTATGAGGATACAATGAAGGCAGGTCACTATGAGAATAATCCTGATTCTGTCCACATTATGATCCAAGCCTCGCAAGAGATTATTGGCGACCTGGTATCCTACGGTGTCAATTTTGAGATAAACGGTGAAGAGTTTATTTACACGAGAGAAGGTGCACATTCCAAGCCGCGTATCCTTTTTCACGAGGATGAAACAGGCAAGGAAATCACCTCTCGTCTTCTTGAGACGGCAAGAAATAGAGAAAACATCACTATAATTGAGAATTACACTATGGTGGATTTGATTGTTGAGGATAACGAATGTCACGGAATTATCGGGCATGATGAGAATGAAGTTTTCTCGGCAATTCAAGCTGATTACACTGTTATTGCCACGGGTGGCATCGGTGGAATCTTTGAACACTCTACAAATTATAAGCACCTGACGGGAGATGCAATTGCTCTTGCTCTGAAATACGATATCAAACTTCAGCATATCGACTATATTCAAATTCATCCCACCACGCTTTACACAGAGAAGGAAGGAAGAGAGTTCCTGATTTCTGAATCGGTCAGAGGCGAGGGTGCTATTCTGTTAAACGCAAAAGGACAACGCTTTGTCAATGAGCTTTTGCCTCGTGACGACGTCGTCAAAGCAATCCATTCAGAGATGGCGAAAGAAGGAAGCAAGCACGTTTGGCTATCTCTTGCACCTATTCCAGAAGAAGAGATTAAGACACATTTTCCAAACATATATCAGCGTTGTCTTGACGAGGGCTATGACATTACAAAAGAGCCTATCCCTGTCGTTCCTTCACAGCATTACTTTATGGGTGGCATCGACGTAGATAGATACAGCAAGACCTCAATGTCGCGTTTGTACGCGGCTGGAGAAACTGCTTGTAACGGTGTTCACGGAAAAAATCGATTGGCAAGTAATTCCCTTCTCGAAAGTCTTGTGTTTGCGAAGCGCGCCGCTAACCGAATCATCGAGGATTACTCCAAAATTACGAGCGAAAAGGATATAATCATTGACGAAGCTCAATACAAGAATTATAAGGAAGAATACAAGAATGCCATTATTGAGGCGATTGAGAAAGAGAGAAATAGCCATGAATAATATAACGATGAGAATGAACGCTGATGAGTTGATTTTGATGGCTCTCAGAGAAGATATTACAAGTGAGGATATAACCACGAATTCCGTAATGCCTGTCTATCAGGCTGGTGAGGTGGACATCATCTGCAAACAGGATGGTGTAATAGCTGGTCTTGACGTATTCAAGAGAGTTTTCGAGATTCTTGACGATAATACCGAAGTAGTTTTCTACTGTAAGGATGGAGATAGTGTCAAAAATGGCGATAAAATCGGTCTTGTTCGTGGAGATATTCGTGTGCTTCTTTCGGGTGAAAGAACAGCGCTCAACTTTTTGCAGAGAATGAGCGGAATCGCAACCTATACTAGAGAGATTGCTGATTTGCTTAAGGGAACAAAAACAAAGCTTCTAGACACGAGAAAGACAACGCCAAACATGCGAATTTTCGAGAAGTATTCTGTTAAGGTTGGCGGCGGATATAACCACAGATACAATCTCAGCGACGGTATTCTCTTGAAGGATAACCATATTGGAGCAGCAGGCGGTGTTAAGGAAGCGGTTAGAATGGCAAAGGAATACGCTCCTTTTGTACGTAAGATAGAGATTGAAGTAGAGAACCTCGATATGCTTATGGAAGCACTTGAGGCCGGTGCGGATATTGTTATGCTGGACAACATGAGCGTGGAAGATATGAAGAAGGCAGTTAGTCTTTGTGCGGGCAAGGCAGAAACGGAATGTAGCGGTAATGTTACGAGAGAAAACGTAACGAAGCTTGTGGATATAGGAGTAGATTATATTTCAAGCGGCGCTCTTACTCACTCTTCACCGATTCTGGATCTTTCTTTGAAGAATTTGCACGCAATACACTCAATATAAGGAGAAATCGATGAAGGTAGCCGAAAGAAGAAAAGCGATTGTTAATCTCCTCTTGAGTACCAAAGAACCGATTTCGGGCGGAGAGCTTGCGAAGCAATTTGGTATTTCCCGTCAGATAATTGTGCAGGATATTACTGTGCTTAAAGGAACGGGATACGAAATACTTTCTACGAGCCAAGGTTACGTTATGCAGAAATCTCCACTCTCTGAGAGAGTGTTTAAGCTCCGTCATACGACGGAAGAAACCGAGGACGAATTATCTTGTATCGTTGATCTCGGTGGCACTGTAGTTGACGTTTTCGTATGGCATAAGGTGTACGGCAAAATTGAAGCTACTCTCAACATCTTTTCTCAACTCCAAATCAAGCAGTTTTTGGAGGGAGTCAGAACGGGACAGTCTTCCGAGCTTATGCATATAACGGGAGGATATCATTATCATACCGTTCGGGCTGACAGCGAGGCCGTTCTTGATCGTATCGAGAAAGAACTTATTAAAAGAAACTACATTGTCCCTGAAATATAGAAGATGGATTTCTTCAAAGTAATTATTGCTTGTTGTACTAACTGTTTTTTGGAACAGTTATCAGTATAATAAGTGTATAAAATGAAGAAAGACGGATTAATATGGATTTGCATAAGGCTTTGAAGAGTCTTTTCGAAAATAGAATGCCAAGTGATGAAGATCTCTTGCGAATTATCGACATGGACGATCCACAACTAGAGCTAGAGCTTGCGGCCAAGGCTGACCAGATTAGGCAAGCCAATTATGGTAAGAAGGTTTACTTACGAGGATTAATTGAAGTCTCGAATGTGTGCCAAAACGATTGCTACTATTGCGGGATTCGTGCCTCGAATTCTAATGTTTCCAGGTATAGCCTGAAGCCAGAGCAAATTATGGAATGCTGCGAAGTCGGATATAATCTCGGACTTAGGACTTTTGTGCTTCAAGGCGGGGAGAATTTCCTTTACTCGGATGAGATATTAGTTAAGCTCATTATGGAGATTAAGGCAAAGTATCAAGATGCCGCTATTACTCTCTCTCTTGGTCAAAGAAGCCGCGAGAGCTACGCTAAATTGAAGAGGGCAGGAGCTGATAGATACTTGCTTAGGGAAGAATGTGCGAGTAAAGAGCTTTATTCGAAGCTTCACCCTAGTAGCATGAGTTTTGACGATAGGCTTAGATGTATTCGTGATCTGAAGGAATTAGGTTTCCAAACGGGGATGGGCTTCATGGTTTGTCCACCATACCAAACAACCAAAGATTTGGTTGAAGATATAAAACTAATGCTGGAAATTAAGCCGGAGATGATTGGAATTGGACCCTTTGTACCACATCATGAGACCCCTTTTGGCAAAGAGAAGGCAGGTTCAGTTGATAAGACAGTAAGGTTAATCAGTATATTAAGATTGCTTTTCCCAAAGGCGCTAATACCTGCAACAACTAGTCTTGTTACTCTGTCAAAGGCGGGAAGATATAAAGGACTTAAAGCAGGAGCAAATGTAATAATGCCAAATCTTTCTCCAGTGCAACTACGATCGAAGTATGAATTGTACGATGGCAAGGTTTCGACCGGAATTGAGGCAGCTGAGATAATTGATAATATTATTAGAGAAGTAGAAGAAGCTGGCTATGTTGTTAGTTTGGAAAGGGGAGACGCGCTATGAGAACTTACGAAGTAACTAATGAAGATATGGAGCTAATAAAGAAAGCGTATGCAACTTTAGACAAGGCCAAAGTTGAAGGGAATTACTATCATACTGTTGGCTCATGTGTTAGAACTAAAGATGGTAGAACCTTCGAAGGCGTAAATTGTGATTGTATTCATGGATCTTGCGCGGAATTTATTACTATTGGTAAGGCGATTAGCGAAGGATGTCATGAATTTGATACGATAGTAGCCGTTCATCCTGAAGGGCCAGCTGGGCTTTTCGCGCCTTGCGGAAATTGCAGACAAATGATGATGGAGTATTGTCCAGATATTAAAGTGATTCTTGCTGGGCAGGATAATAAGATTTTTAAGACGGATATTAGTGAGCTCTTGCCTTTTGCTTGGACGAGGCTCAAGAATGGTGGAGATTTATTACAGTAGTTTTGAGGTTAAGTTTTTATGGAATCATTATTGACGATTTTGGCCTTTGTTGTGGGAGCGATGCTTCTCATATTCGAGACCACACTTAACGAAGAGAAGTTTTACTTGTGTTTTGCGAAAAGCATTGCTTACTATCTGTGCATTTATGGCATAGTGAGTGCTATCCTTCTAGTCTTTAATTTCTTTGATGTTTTACTAGCGTCAGTGATTTCGGTTGTTTTTTGTTTGATATTTGTAATCTTTAGGGCGGTTGTTCTAGGGAAGATAAGTAAGCTATTTTCGATAAAAAGAATCATTAGAGATATTAAAAATAGAAAGCTTAGCTTCAAGATGGATATTGTCGCACTAGTGATAATTGCTCTGGGACTTTGTTGCACGATAATTTCAACTCAATATGTTGGGGGCCTTTCTGAGAATGGAAGCTATCAGGTTGGAGCAATAAGCTTCCTAAATGGTAATACTGGCGCTCCTATAACTAATATGCGAGGGGACGTTGCACAATCTACTTGTTTTTCTCCGCTTAATAGCGAGCTGATATTTGGCGAGAACGAGTACGAGGGCAGTAACGCTGTGGTTTCAAGCGGATCTCCTATAGTTAGTGCTGAGTACGCCTTGAGCGCCACAGTTTTTGGCCTTTCTGGAATGTTAATAATTGGACAGGTGAGTCTAGTTGTTGCTGGACTTCTTGTACTTGGAATGTGCGAGCGGTTAGGACTTAGCAAATGGGGGAGCAGAATAGCTATAGCGTGTTTCTCGTTGAATCCAATCATTCTTTGGACGGTCAAGAATCCTAATCCGGCAGTTTTCTGTATTTTATTTGTCGTTCTCATCGCATATCTCGCTATTTGCAGTATGGATGTGGATGCGGAAGGAACTGGTGATCGAAAAACGGGGATATTCGGTAAGACAATACTTATGTCAATCGCATACTCTCTTGCAATTCTTCAGACGCTTAAGGCTGTTTTATTTTTACCTTTGTTTGTGTTTGTAATTCTATATATTGCTATTCATCATGCGAACTGCAGAGTGAATATTGCCAGCGTATTTGCATCTCTTCTAACAGGTCTGTGCATGTTTTTTTATAGTAGCGAGAATCCTGTATATTTGGTTAGCACTTGGTGGGAAATAAACTTGTCTAATGAGGCCTTATTTCGCCAACTGGGAGTATTAGTTATTCCAGTTCTTTGTTTACTTGTGAGCATATTGTTATTAATAAAACCGTTATTTCAGAATGTAAGTGAATTAGTTACGAAGAAGAGCATCTTTTCTTTATCCCGGATTGTATCGGCATCGGCATTTATTATAGTTCTTGTAAAAAGCTTCATTTCATTCGACATTCTAAATAACTTTGTTTCTATTCAGAATACTGACTTAATCTTATGCTCAATAGCGTGTGGGTTTGTGATTATTCCACTTATAGCGTTTTTTCTTATTTTCAAGAATAGTGAAGTTTCAGATCACAAGAACAGCCTAATTCCAGTTGTGTTCTTTATGTGTGGAATTTTGCTCTTTACTTTCTCGGAGACGAAGACGGTTACAAGATTTGATAATCTAGTTGAGCTTGCCCCTTTTATGTTTTCAGTTGCGCTCCTAGCCGGAGTTGTTTTTGATAAGCGAAAATGGACAAAGTTTGTACTATGTGCAGGAGTGCTTGTAATCGTTGCTCTTAGTGCGAGACTAGCCTTGATATGTGAGTATTCGTATAGATGGGACACAATAGACGACGCAAGGGATAGCATATCTGACGAAGCGCTTCTTGTAGTAGACTTAGTATCGTATGAGGCTACTATTCCAATATGGGTAGGGCGAGAAAATGTTGAAGTAAGAGATGGGATAACCTACTTTCCTTACTACGATTATGATATTCCGGAGATTGTTTTTATTTGTCTATCCACTGATACCGACACGGCCGATTACATAAGCTCAATTAGTAAAGTTGAGGATTTTTACGAGAATGATTTGTTTCAGCAGATATCCGGATACATTGATACTCATTACGATGAAGACAATTTTATAAGATCCATTTCGAATAATAGATTCATCAGAGATGAGTCTGTAGCTAGTTATGAGAGTCAGAATGCTAAGGTAATAGTTGCTGTACATAATAATCTTTTCGATTCTGGAGATGAGATAAAATTAACAACATCATATTTTGTGGAACATTCAAATGCTTTTCCTGTTGCTGAGGCTGGTTATGTTTGGGGAAACTTCGAAAGCAATCCTATAGAACTTCAGCTACCGGTGGTTGAGGAGAACACGGAAGTAACTATCGATTTTTATATGGATGTACTTGCTTCAAGAGGTGATATTGATCAAGGAGTTCCTTTTGATGTTCTGATAAATGGTGAGGTAGTTTATTCAACTACTCTTTATGTAGATGATACGCTTGTTAGTGTTCCATATGAGATAACAGAGCAATCAGACGGCGAGATGATAGAACTAACTATTGTAACGACTACGTGGTCGCCTGCTGATTATGGATCGACAGATACTCGACAACTTTCTGTTCCATTAAGTGAGATAGTAATAAGAGCCAATTAGTATTTTGAAATATGAGAAGGAGATTTTTTATGTTAGTAGATTTGAATGGAATGCAAGAAGAAAGCTTCATTGGATTTAAGGGAGGCACGAAGAGCTTCAGCCAGAAAGCTTTTGTAGATATAGATAACGATAATAAGATGCTAATCGGAAGACTCGAACCAGGTGCTTCTATTGGCTATCATAAGCACGAAGGCAATTGTGAAATAATGTATATCTTATCTGGTGAAGGTCTTATGAAATCCGATGATGAGGCTGATACGAAGGTCGTTCCAGGTCAATGCTTCTACTGTCAAAATGGTCACAGTCATAGTTTGATTAACACTGGAGATAGCGATTTGCTATTTTTTGCTGGTATCCCATCTCAGAAATGATTTTTTCGATAAAAGGAAGTCTGCCAAGTGTAATCATGCAGGAAGTTTGATATACTTTTTCAGAATTGAAACAGCAAAAGTTTCACTAAGGAGAAGAATATGGAGAAAAAGGATTATAAGGCAAAGTTTAAGGCTTTTCTTAATAAGATTTTCATTGATGGTTTCTCAGGAATGGCACTTGGTCTTTTCTGTACACTTATCATCGGAACGATAGTAGCTCAAGTTGGTTCCTATATTCCTGGAACTGTTGGAACTCTTATTGTTCTAGTTGGCAAAATGGCTCAATGCCTAATGGGCGCAGGTATCGGACTCGGCGTCGCGATTAAGTTCCAAGAGAAGCCTCTTGTTATTATTTCGGCTGCAGTGTGCGGCATGATTGGCTCCTATGCGAAGGTGTTCGATTCACTATCGCTAATGCAAGATAAGAACGTCTTGCTTCCGACTCCTGGTGAGCCAATGGGTGCTTTTATTGCTACTCTTATTGGCATTTACATCGGACATTTAGTTGCAGGTAAAACAAAGGTTGATATTCTTGTAACTCCGCTTTGCACTATCATTACTGGTGGAGCAGTTGGCATTTTTGTTGGACCTTATGTATCGTCATTTATGACATGGCTTGGTTCCATTGTTAACTGGGCTACAGAACAGCAGCCTTTTGCTATGGGAATTATTGTTTCTGTTCTTATGGGAATATTTTTAACGCTACCTATTTCATCTGCTGCAATCGGTGTAGCTTTGGGACTTGGCGGAATCGCTGCAGGTGCAGCAACAGTTGGTTGCTGTTGCCAAATGGTAGGATTTGCGGTTATTTCTTATCGCGAAAACAAAGTTGGCGGACTTCTAGCTCAAGGTCTTGGAACTTCTATGCTTCAAATGCCAAACATAATTCGTAATCCGCGAATTTGGATTCCAGCGACAGTAGCATCGGCAATTCTTGGACCTATATCTACAATCCTACTTGGGATGGAGAGCACAGCAGTTGGATCAGGCATGGGAACATCTGGACTAGTTGGTCCTATCCTAGCTTTTACAACGATGCAGGCTACCACAAACGTTTGGATTGTAATTGCCGAGATATTTGTTATGTATTTCCTTCTTCCAGCTGGAATCTCACTCGTTATTTCTGAGTTTATGAGAAAAATGGGTTGGATCAAATTTGGCGACTTGAAGTTGGATGTGTGATTTGTTCTTTTCGAAAAGAAGAGAATAATTGAAGAATGATGCTATTAGCATTGCTTAAATACGGTATGACCAAGCTTTTTGGTTATACCGTATTACTTTTTACGCTGTTTTCTTTCTTTCGGTTGAGAGTGTACGAATATATCGAAGCTCCAATAATGATGCAATAACCTATGATGCTATAAATATCAGGATACTGACTTAAGAAAAACATGCCGAGAAGAGCCGCAAAAATTACCGTCGTGTAATCATAAACAGATATCTCTTTTGCGGGACAAGCGGCATATGCGGCCGTTATTGTTAACTGACCAACGCAAGCGCAAAGTCCAGCTCCAAGAAGAAATAGCCACTGGAGACCAGTCATCGGTTTGTAAGTAAAAATCACAAATGGAAGAAGAACAATACAACTGAAGAACGAGAAGAAAGTAACAATAATTATTGAGCGTTCTCCCTGCAAACTTAGTTTACGCATGAAGGTATATGCAATTCCTGCCGCTACTCCTCCAAGAAGTCCAATAAACGAAGGGAAAATGGTACCAGATGAGGATAAAGAGAATATGCCAAAAGAAGGCTTGATTACAAAAAGTGCTCCAATAAAGGCAATTACTATTGCTGCATTCTGACGTTTGTTTGCAACTTCCTTAAGAATGAATATTGAAGCGATGACGGCACAAAAAGGTGAGAGCTTATTTAAGATCAAAGCGTCAGCGATGTTAATATTGCTAATAGCAAAAAAGTTCGCGATAACACCAACTGTACCAAATGATGCTCTTAGGAAAAGTAAGGGCAAGCTTCCTTTTTTGATTTGAAATTTCTCGCTTGAACGAAGGATAAGAATAAAGGATAATATTGCAGCTACAACATTACGAAAGAATGCTTTTTGGAAGACGGGAAGATCGCCAGCGAGGCTGATAAATAGACTCATGCAAGCGAATAAAAATGCTGAGATTAGTAAATAAATGATGCCTTTAGTTTTAGATGTGATTCTTGTTTGCTTTGACATATGTCCTCCAAATATGGAATGATTCTATTCGTTTAAATATCAAAGTGCAATTCTTTTTTGCAAAGATACTCATAAATTGTATATAATAGTTCTGATTAATAAAGAAAAGAAAGAGAAAACGATGACAACTAAGAAGAACGGGCAAGAGACAATAGGCAAACGAAATCTAGCCAGAACGCGCGGGATTATTTTTTCTGGCGTAGTCGCGGCCTTATATGTAGTATTAACTTTGCCTTTCGCGCAATTCGCATATGGACCAATTCAATTCAGATTAGCTGAAATTCTAGCTATCCTTCCAATATTTACGGGTGCGGCAATTCCTGGAGTTACCATAGGTTGCCTAATTGCTAACTTGCTTAATCCGTCGGCGCTTGGTCCTATTGATATTATTTTCGGAAGTCTTGCAACATTAATCGCGGCTTTTCTGACGCGCGTAATAGCACGCAGAAGTAAACATAAGTGGCTTGGCATTATTCCACCAATATTAGTGAATGGAGTTATTGTCGGAGGATATTTAGCATTTCTGTTGGCCGAGGGTGAGATTACCTATATGGTGGTTCTAATTAGTATGGCATCAGTAGCTGCAAGCGAAGCCGTATTGCTTATTGTGCTTGGCTTACCACTTCTTACTGTTATTAGGAAGACAAAACTCCAAGGATTTCTCGAGAGAATTGATAGCAAGCAAGATAAGAAATAATACAAAGGTAGAGAATAATTATGGCACATTATTACGACACTAATCCGAGTATTGAATCAAACAAGAAATCGATAGAATATCGCTTCAATGGAATCAATTTCTCGTTCATATCGGATACAGATGTCTTTAGTCGAAACGATATTGATTTTGGAACGAATTTGCTTATTACTGAGTCAGTTAGAGATATTAAAGACAATGCCTACAAGGCGTTCTCGATAATGGACCTAGGTTGTGGTTATGGTGTTGTAGGCATTGTGATGAAGGCAATATTTAAGAAAGCGAAGGTAGTACAGGTTGATATCAACGCTCGTGCTATTGGATTAGCGAAAGAGAATGCGAAGCTTAATGGTGTCAATATTGATATAGTTAAGCAAAGCGATGTTCTTTCTGCTATTGATGAGGAGGAAAAGGGCGAAGGCTTTGATATTGTAATTACGAATCCTCCTGTAAGAGCAGGTAAAGCAAAGGTTTTTGAATTCTACGATCAAGCATTTGAGAGCATGCATGAAGATTCGGTAATTTATGTTGTATTGCAGAGGAAGCAAGGCGCGCCTTCCACACAAAAAAAGCTTGAGGAGCTATTTGGAAATTGTGAGACTGTTGCGGTAGATAGTGGATACAGAGTAATGAAGTCCGTTAAGCAGAGGTGAGAAATGCCTGGTGTTCTTGATTCTATTTCGATGTTTTTTATCTATGGATTCATGGGGTGGGTTATTGAAGTAGTCTACTACGGTATTAGTGATGGCAAATTTTTCAATCGAGGTTTTCTCAATGGACCGATTTGTCCGATGTATGGAATTGGTTTCTATGGCGTAATTATTATTCTCACACCTTTTTTGAATAATTTCACAATGCTGTTTTTTGGTTCTATGGCGATAACGACACTTGTTGAGCTTATCGCGGGTATCGTTCTATACAAGGTGTTCCAATTAAGATGGTGGGATTATTCACAATTCAAATTCAATCTTAAAGGCTTTATCTGTTTGCGTTTCTCAATATATTGGGGAATCGCGTGTACTCTTGGACTTCGAGTAATTCAACCTGCGGTTATGCGGCTTCTGAACTTAATACCTGACTCAATTCAAACGGTAATCGTTGGTGTTCTCTCGGTTATCCTAATAGCGGACATCATCGCGACTGTTGCATCAATTAATAACGTTAAGAGAAAAATAGCTATTATAATGAATATTTCTGATGAAATTCGTTCTGTGTCGGATTCAATCGGGAACAAGATTTATGGTGGGGTTGAGATGATTTCTTCTGTTACAGCGCCAACTAGAGAATCGTATATGCAACTTAAGGAGATGACTGCTAGGCACAGGAATGAGGAGAGGGAGCTAGCAAAGAAGAATCGTGAGGAAGAGCTGAAAGTCTTTAGTACATACATTCAGACGGAGAAAGCTTCAGTTGCAAGAGGAAGAGATGCTGCTAATGAGAAGCTAAGGAGTGTTCTGTCCACGGTGAAGAAGTCTGAGAAGCGACTAGTAGAATCTATTGCTGTTAATGGTTCTGATGCAAGCAAAATAGCTTATCGATTGATTCTGAACATTAAAGATGCCACATATGAGAGAGTGGTTAGGTCTTTGTCAAGAACACCTAGCGATACCATACTGGATAGTGATGACATAACTGAAGACTCTACAGATAGGAAAGGGAATACATAATGCGATTAATGGTTGTATCTGACATTCACGGCTCACTTAGCGCGTGTGAGTCTTCTCTTAATAGGTTTTTCGAAGAGAAGGCCGACAAGCTTCTAATTCTTGGAGATATTCTATATCACGGTCCACGCAATAGCCTTCCTGGTGATTACAATCCTAAGGAAGTAGCAAGACGTCTAAACGAGTATAAGGATAGAATTCTATGTGTTCGTGGCAATTGCGATACTGAGGTCGACCAAATGATGTTGGACTTCCCAATTATGGCTGATTATATTTATGTTGTAGTTGACGATTTAACGATTTTTGCCACGCATGGACATCACTACTCGCCCGAAAGACCGCCTCAGTGTCTTCCGATTGGTTCGATACTTATGACAGGACATACACACATTGCATGTGATGCGTTGTATAATGATTATAGATATATGAATCCGGGTTCTCCATCAATCCCCAAGGGAGGTTCTGTTCCTTCCTACATTATTGTTGATAAGGGTGAGGCTAAGCTAATCGCATTCTAAACTGGAGGGAAGACGATGAAGAAATCTTCAATGGTGCTTATTGTTATACTTGTTGAGATTTTCTCGCAAATTATATCTTTCGTTCTTGCACCTCTTATTGAGCCTTTGCTCAATAGGTGGATTCTTATTTCCATAATTGGATCGCTTCTTTTTTTGTCGCATTTCTATGCAGTCTATCTCCTTCGTAAAGAACATCCCGCTATATGGGTTATTGGCCTATTATTTAATTTCTTAACCATAACGATTTATTGCATATTAGACATTCCGGTTATTAATGAGGGTTTAGCGGTTTACGGCATTATTACTGCATCAGCTGTAAGTGAAGAGACAATGAAGACTCTGCCATTCTTCGTAGATAGCTTTTTGTATTCACTTCTGCTTTTCTCTTTACGCGAGGTGTTCGTTTTGCCTGTCTGTGTCTTTTCGAAAGGAAATGCTTATTATTACAAACAAGGTAAATAGACTTTTTGCGAAATCCTTACTCATGCGCTATAATGCATTGAGTTTATTAGGGAGGTAGCATATGTCATCATGTGATTCGTGTCAATCAAAGGCATCTTGCACATCGCAAGCCTCATGTCCTTCAGCTAATGGAGAGCACAAGGAGCCGGAGATCACTTTTGAGAAGCTTAATGATAAATCTTCTATCAAAAAGGTAATTGGTGTTTGTAGCGGCAAAGGCGGAGTAGGTAAGTCTTTTGTAACTTCTGTTCTAGCTGCAAGATTAGCACGTGACGGATATAGTGTAGGTGTTCTTGATGCCGACGTAACAGGTCCATCTATTCCAAAGGCTTTTGGCTTGAAGGGCAATCTTACAGCAGATCAGGATAAACTTATGATTCCGGCTGTATCTCATTCCGGTATCAAGGTAGTAAGTCTAAATCTTCTAATGGAGAACGAAGAAGCTCCAGTAGTTTGGAGAGGTCCTGTAATAGGGGGCCTAGTTAAGCAATTCTGGACGGACGTTAACTGGGGAACTCTAGATGTTCTTCTTATAGACATGCCTCCGGGCACTGGCGACGTTCCACTAACTGTATTCCAATCAATTCCTGTAGACGGTATTATTCTAGTTTCTACAGCTCAGGATCTTGTTTCTATGATTGTAAACAAAGCTCGTAACATGGCTTTGATGATGAACGTTAAGATTCTTGGTTTTGTTGAGAATATGAGCTATGTTAAGTGCCCTGATTGTGACAAGTTGATTCCTTTATTTGGTAAGCAGGGTAGTGTAAAGAAAGCAGCAGACGAGGTAGGAGTACCTTTGTTTGATACTATTCCTTTGAATCCTTCCAATACTGACCTCGTCGATGATGGTCATATTGAGAAGATTCCTTCAGGAGTTCTTGATGGAACTGTTAAGGGAATTGAAGAGCTTATTGGCATTTAATTCTATGATGAGACATTCGTTTTTTAAGCGCATTGTATCTATTATGTTGATTATTGTGGCATTGGCATCTACTTGTAGTTGTTCTACATCAGATGCTGATGCTACAGCTGTTTCTACGCCAAGTTACTATCAGTATCTGGGCGATGAGGCTTATGATAGTTCTATTTCTGCTTTTGTATGCGAGTCGATTGAAGGTGAAGAGGAGAAGGGAATCATTTATCGTGAAGTAACTGACCTTAATGGAATAGTTACTTTGCAGGATATAAAGATTTGCCTGTATTTCTACACTTCTCTTGCGTCCGATGTTCATGGTGTCACAGCGGGTGTCGAGGACCTAGCTCAATATCTGGATGGACAAGTAATTTTTATTGCTATTGATGCAGTTACAGAAAGAGATATAAGTACAGCATATGAGATTGAAGCTTTGCCAGAGTTTGTGTTAATCTCGGAGGGAGTAAGAGTATCAACCTTTGAAGGCATGAATTTTGCCTCGTGGACAACTACAGATGTAGCGAATTGGCTTGAGTCAAATGGAGTTGTGATGAATTGAAATGAAGAAATGAGCAATGTGCGAGAGGTATAAGATGGAATCAAAAGAGCTATTCTTTTCGACAATAGGGCAAGACAGCCATAGATTTCTAGATTCAACAACTACAGAGGGTGTTGGGATCATTCTTGGTGGTGTGAGCATTCCTTTCGAAAAGAAAATGGATGCAAATAGCGACGGAGATGTCGTTTTACATGCCATAACGAATGCAATTTCTGGATTCACATGCAGGAATATTCTTGGAGCAATTGCTGATGAGCTTTGTCTTGTACAAGGTAACAAGGATAGCTCTTTGTATTTGAGAATCGCGCTAGAAAATTTAAGTAAGCTTAATGCAAAAGTTGCTCATGTCTCAATATCGATAGAATGCAAAAGACCCAAGCTCTCTCCATATATTGAGGAGATGCGCTTGAGTCTCGCTAATTTACTTGGTGTTGATGGCAATCATATAGGAATAACTGCAACAACTGGTGAAGGCCTTACTTCCTTTGGAAAGGGAGAAGGAATTCAGGTATTAGCTATTCTTACAATCTGCCAAATCCAGTAGGACCTTTATCATTGGGCTTGTTAAGTCTTGAAGTTCTTTGTAGCTTAAAGGCTTCTCTCTTAGCTTCAATCTCAGCTTGAACACGTGCTGCTTCTTCGGCCTCGCGCTCTGCTTTGGCTTGCTTCTCGGATTCGAAATTACGAATCAAAGATTCAGCCATAATGATATCCTCTGGAGTTGTAATCTTAATATTGGAATATGAACCTTCAACTAGGTTAACAGTATAGTTCATAGCCTCAGCTAATTGAGTGTCATCTGTAGCATCTAAATCCTTCTTAATAGCATTAACGTAACTCTTAACGAGCTTACCATATCTGAATACTTGTGGAGTTTGAACCTCCATAAGCTCATCTCTCTTAGGAGTCTTATTTACCGCAATAGGTGTCGGAGTAGTAGACTTAAATATCGATGATCCACGAAGAATTGCTGGCATATCATTGTCTGCCTTCGAAAGTTCAGGAATAGGTGAAGGAGCAATAGGCTCAGTAATCTTAATCGTACTCTTAACAGGAACTGCAGCAGCACAAATTTCATACTTAAGAGCGCCATCAAGGCAACGTTCAAGAGTGTCTTGGTCAACTAGGCATCTAGCGCCATCGTGAATGAAGACGATATCGTTATCAGATGGTGCAAAAGGAAGATCATCCAAAGCTTCAATTCCGTTCCAAACGGACTCCATTCTTGTATCTCCACCCTTAACAACTGATTGAACAAAATCAAAACCGTAATAGCGAATATAACTGTTTATCTTAAATACGTTCTCTTTGCCTGTAACTACAATAGCCTTAAGAACTATTCCGGAAGCCATCAAAGACCTAGAGAACTCCTGAAAAGCTTGAAGAGTTCTAACAATAACGGGAAGCCCGTCTATCTCCAAAAATTGCTTATTGACTTCAGAATTCATTCTAGAACCAAGACCTGCAGCAGGAATGATTACTAGTATTCTATTAATTGATGTACTGCGTTTCTTTTCCGAAAAAGCTGCTGCCATACAATAATTCCTCCAATACCCAATAAAACTCTAGCTTGTGTACTTATTAGTCAGAAAACAAGACGTCAACTGCTTCTAATAAATTATCTACAAATACAAAATCAAACAAATGCATATTACCACAAGTTCGCGATAAATTGTTAACATTATTTGAAAAAATTTTGTCGTCTTCTTCATTTATCTTGGCGACCACATCTCGGCAGCTTCCCGGGAGCACAACAGTCTTAATTCCCAGAGCCTTAGCCTCGGAAAGCCTGTCCTTAACGCGCGTTACATTCCTTATCTCCCCGGAAAGTCCGATTTCTCCAAGAATGACCGTATTCTCCCTTATTGGTATTTCTCGAAAAGAAGATACAATCGCCGCTACTATTGCAAGATCACTTGAAGTGTCGTCTAACCTTAAGCCGCCTATAACGTTAATGAAGCAATCTTTGGATCCAATCGCTAAATTAAGAAACTTCTCGCAGACAGCTAGGAGCATAGTGACTCTGTTGCGATCTAGGCCATTGGTCATTCTTTGTGGCGTAGAATAACAACTATCAGCTACAAGTGCCTGAATCTCAATAAGTAATGACTTTGTTCCCTCCAAAACAGATGTCAGCGAAGAGCCCGGTGCATTCATAGGACGGCCTTTGATTAGCATAGCGGAAGCGTTATCAACAGGGATTAGTCCCTTGCCTGTCATCTCAAGGAAAACAAGCTCAGAGCTTCTGCCAAAACGATTCTTCACTGATCGAAGTATTCTATAATTTCCAAGACAATCCCCCTCGAAGTACAGAACGGTATCAACCATATGTTCCAAGGTCTTCGGGCCTGCTATGTTTCCGTCCTTTGTAACATGTCCAACAAGAATAATCGGAATCCCACTGTCCTTGGCAATTCTTACTAATCCAGCTGTGACCTCTCGAGCTTGAGTAACACTTCCAGGAGTACCTTGGATATTCTCAGAGTACAAAGTTTGAATTGAATCGATAATGCATAACGCTGGCTTAACTTGCTCGATTTGTGAGGCTATGCTCTCGAAACTCGTTTGAGCATAGATTAGGATTCTGTCATTGGAGATTCCTAACCTAGTTGCTCGACTGCCAATTTGTGGTGCCGACTCTTCGCCGGATACATACAAAACGCTACCTTTGCCGCAATAACTGTCAGCCAGCTGGAGAAGAATAGTAGATTTACCAATTCCTGGTTCACCACCGATTAAAGTTACTGAGCCATTAGTGATTCTGCCACCGAAAAGCCGATCTAACTCGGTATTACCTGTCGACAAGCCATTTGTAACTTCTTTGGAAGTTCCCGATAAAGGAACTGGAGCTAAGCTGGAATCAGATACCCAACTCTTGCTAATAGATGTAACAGTAGACCCTGTTACCTTCTTGGACTGACTATCCGATGGGGCTGATACTAAAGTGTTCCATTGTCCGCAAGCAGGGCATTTGCCCATCCAGCCAGTAGCCTCGAAGCCACATTCTTTGCAAAAATATAAACTATTTTTCTTAGCCATAAGAGTTCCTTTGCTAATTCTATTAAATCTGTTAAATAAGTATTATTAAATGTTATTATTATATAAGTATAGCATTAGTAGACCTTTAGTAGACCTTTGCGAAGGTCTCATATTTTTAAAGATTAGCGGAGGTTTGTGTGCAAAGCATTCACGATAAGTTCTATGATATTTATGCGAACATGAGTAAGGAGAACACGTCCTCTTCGCTTTATGATTTTTTGAGGATTCATGCGCTTAAGAGAATTAAGGAAGTAGCTCTTGAGTATGGAGCGACGAGCTTTACGTATGCTCAGCTTATAGAACAAATCGATAAGACTGCTTATGCTTTTGCTAAGTCTGGTGTTTCCAAGGGCGACATTGTGACGGTTTGCCTGCCTGATATTCCAGCGTTTATTTTCACTATATATGCATTATCCAAAATAGGAGCTATAGGAGCTATCGTTGATAGGGATGAATCGAATAGTGCGTTGAAAGAGAAGCTTAAGACCTCGAAAAGCAAGATTCTTGTAGTGGAGTATGGGCGATTGGATGACTTGCTTTTCGTTCTTTCTCAAACGAAAGTATCTACGGTTGTTCTGGTTAAGAAGGAGATGAATTTGTCTCTTGTTGATAAGATTCAAATGGTATTAAGAAGCGAAGTTAAGTCGATTAGCATAGCGAAGCACTTGGCATATGACGTACCAAGCAATGTGGCAGCTTTCATGTGGGATGACTTTATCAAGAAGATGACCAATATGTATGGCAAGGACAATGACATTGTTGTTAAGCAAGAAGAGTTCAGTGGTAGGGATTGTGTGCTTTTCTTCTATTCGGGTGGAGCCGAGGGAGTAGTAAAGACCATCATGGCCTCATCGGAATCAATTAATGCCGTTGCTCAGATTTTCGGTTGCTTGTATATGGAATTCGAAAATGATGAGGATAAAGAGATAAAGTCAAATGTGCAGCATGTTGCTGATAGGTTTTTGTCGGGTTTAATCAACAGTACCCCGAAGGATTTTGTTTTGGCTAAGCATGCTCAGTTTTGTGTTGGTAATACGGTCGTGCTATATCCTCCATACGATAACGGAACGTTTGTGGGGGCTTTGATAGGGACAAAGGCGTCTTCAGTTTTCGCGTACCCAAGTACTTTCATTCAAATGACAAAGTCGGCTAGTGCGGCGAAGACGAATTTTGATTTCTTGCGCAAGGTGTATTCCTCAGGAACGGTGTTCAACGGCGTTGACAAGTATGAGTTTTTGGAATTTTTGAAAGAGAAAAACAGTAATGTGCTACTTGTGGAGACTTATGGTCTGTCGGAGGCGATGGCGGCTTGCGTTTATTGCACTTCAATTATGGGCGTAGAGAAGACTATCGGAATTCCACTTCCTAAGGTGATTGTAAAGATAATCGATTCCGAGACAATGGCTGAGAAGACGGTTGGTCAAAAGGGAGAAATCTGCGTAAATACGCCTGGCATGATGCTGGGGTATTTTGAAGATGAAGGAGGCACAAATCGAGTAATCAGAAGGCATCGTGATGGAAGAAAATGGATTCATACGGGTGATATTGGACACATAGATGAGAAGGGATTCATCTATTTTGATGGACAACAGAAGAACTGCATCGAAATAAATGGAGTGCATGTTTATATTAAGGAAATTGAGGATGCTATAAGAACCGTGCTCGGAGTAGAGGAGGTATGTATTATTAGCCTCCCTGATGCTGATAACGGAACTAAGCTTGTTGCGATAGTTGTTCCTAACGACCACTATTTGTTAGATAGCAGTAAGCTCGAGGGGCTTAAGGAGAGTATTCGAGTTGAGTGTGAGATGATGTTTGTCAAGCAAAGGAGACCGGCTGATATTGCTTTTCGAGCATGTTTACCTAAAAATAACTTTGGGGCAGTTGATTACGATGCGATTATTAAGGAAGAAATTGCAAATGAGCAAAGTCTTGTCAAGTATGACGAAAACGCAACAGAACTTGACGATATTGTTGATGTGAATTAAGATATATCCGACCTTTTGGGAAGGCCAATTTGTGAAGAAAGAGGATAGAAGATGAAGAGATTTACTAAAGCGTTAGTGTCCTTGATTTTGATCATGTCGATGCTTTTCGCAATGAGCGGATGTTTTATTAAGGACTTATTTGGCGACGACAGTGACGAGACCAGAAGACGCAGAAGAAATCGTCGTACTGAAGAGACAACCGAGGAGACTACGGAAGAGACTTCAGAGGAGACGACTACGAGCGCGGCGATTAGTGAATTGAATTTCCCTGATCACGTATTTACAGTTGAAGAAATTCATCCTGTTCGTGCGAACGGTACTCTCGCGGGTCAGGAAGCTTCAGATTTATTAGATGAGCTTGAAGATGAGTTTCTTGGACATGTAATTACTAGTTACGTTGATATTGAGCTTTGCTTTGCTAATCCTGAGAATTATGGTTTTGATAATGTTGAACCAACTTGGGGCGATTATACCGTCGACTACGATGCGGAATTGGCTTTTTATAATGGAATTCTAGATGAACTTTTGACGATAGATAAGGAATCTCTTGATAGATCTGACAGAATCTTCTTTGATAAGTTCTTATATGACACTGAAGAGGCAATTTACGGATATTCCTATGATGGATTCGAGTATATTACTTCTGGATTCAATGCACTCACAGGCCCACAATGCGACTTGGTATTGTTGTTGGATGTTTTCGAGTTTGATACTGTAGAGGATGCTGAGAACTATATTGCATTGGTAACCGATATCGATAGATATTATGATCAGATTTGTGATTACGAAGAGGCTAGAGTGGATTACGGATATGCTAGTTCTGATACAGCATACGAAGATATAGCGGTTTCTTTTGATAATCTTGCAGCTATGGAAGACAATTGCTTCTTATATGATACTTTTGCTTCAAGGCTTGATAACATCGAAGGAATTACTGACGATCAGAAGGCTGCATTAATTGAACAACACGACTCAGCAATGCATGATAGTTTCTTCCCAGAGTTTGTTGAGTGTGCTTCACGTATGCGCGCTTTAATTGGAAGCGGTGGATCGGATACTGGTTTGTATTACTTAGAAGGCGGCGAAGCATATTGTGATTACATTTATAGAGCCCTATCTAATAGCACAATGACAATAGAAGAGATGACTACACAATTAGATGAGACTATTACAAACAGCTATAACACTATGATGGAGATTATTGCTGCTGCTTACGATGACCCGAATTCAACGCTAATTGCTGATTATATGGCAGCAGATTTCTCGCAAGGTGATATGAGCGCAAACCTTACTTTCCTAGAAGGAGCTATTGCGACAGATTTTCCTGGAATTCCTCCTCATGCATACCACACGTTTGATGTACCAGAAGAATTGCAGGAGAACTTTAGCCCTGCTGCATATCTTGGATATCACTTGGATGTTAATGATGATAACTTACTGATTACTAACCCAGCTAGTGTATCTAGTAACTTCGGACTCACTTGTGCGCATGAAGGATATCCAGGGCACATGTATCAGTCACTTTATACTAGAAATGCAACTGAACATATTTACATGGTTCTTAGCGATTCCATTGGATATAACGAAGGATGGACCACATATGTTGAGGCTTATTCTGCAAGATACTTCTCTGATAATACTGATCTGAATACGATTATTGCTATTGAGAACAGTCTAAATACTTTGCTAATGGCGCGTTTTGACATAGGTATCCATGCTGAAGGTTGGGATATCGACGATTGCGAAGCATATGCTTCAAGTACTTTAGGTTATTCAATTGCTGCAAGTGATCTTCAGGAGATTTATAACATTATTGTTCTTGATCCTGGATATGCTGTTAAGTATGGTATTGGCAATATGATTACTAATTCAATTATGAGTCAGGCACATATTGATTTCCCGGATGCTACTGACCTTCAGATTCACACAGCTTACTTGAACGCTCTTACCGGTACTTATGAGCAGATCACATATTACATGTATGAAGAGCTAAGCGGCAACTAATTCCAAGAGTTGCATTAGTGTAGGTAAATACTTAAGTAGCGTCTCGGCGCTATGATATCGCGAATATCGATCGGATGCTTCGGCGTCTGACCGATATTTATTTTGTGGAGAAAATTGCTAATTTTGTTGGGCTTGCCTTTGGCATACGGTTGTAGGTTGCCATCTTCGAAAAGCTCGTATTCTTTGATTGATTTCTTTGATAGTTATTCATTAAATAATCCTCCAGTCTAAATTACTTGTCTTCAATTACCACAGGTAGGTGAGATAAGGAAAATGGTCCACAAAATAATATAAATATCCAAACTATGTTAATGAATCTTAATTTGGTATTGATAATTATGATGATTAAGAATAGTATGTCTTATGATCAACAGGCAGAATATCTACATCAGGGAGATATTTTGGTTTGTAGTAGCCATATGGAGATATATCATAGCTATGAGAATAGCATTATCTATAGATATACTTGGGGTCGGGTATGTATAAAAGAGCCAGTTTCAGTAGAGAATTCCACGATTGCATTGCAATATCGATCCTATTCAGGTTTTTGGAGGTATGAAGGATGAAAAGGACTAGTTTTGTTATTCTAGTGTTATGTATGTCTATCTTTCTTTCAGGATGTAATATCATCGAGGAAAGCACAACTCAAAGTGATTCATCTTCGATAACAACTGAGTCTACAGAATCAAGTGATGGTAGTCTAGATTCCAACACTTCATCAGAAGCGACCACTTCTATTTCTAGCGAGACTGAATCATCGATTACCTGCGAGTCAGTCTCGATTCCTGAAGGATTATCTCGAGAAGAGATGTATTGGGATGTTGGTCAGACACTTCTTCTGGTATGGAGTATGTACTACTATTTTGATGACGAGAACCATATTTATCTGCGTGAATATCAGGAATTCGATGAAATCATGATGCTGGAAATGCTATATACATCGGATTTAATTCATGCATTGGATATTGATAACAGAGTATCCAGTAGATTGTTTCTATTTGATTATTGTCATAGAGAGGAGGATGAGAATCAGTTACTCTACTTAGTACAAGCGATGCATTTCCTATTTGGTCAGGATACAAGCGCGGAAGAAATCATGGAATTGGTTCCAGGCACGAGTGACGATTTATATGTTATGCGATATGACGAGAGTTACGCTTCGTTACAGTATGAGTTCTGCGATATGTCCGAAATAGAAGTTGAGATTACTGACACAAACGTAGAAGAAGGACGTTATGATTATATATCAGATTGTTCAATATTAAGTTCCGATGATACTTCTTGCACTTACTATGTCTATTGGGTTCCTTCATCATATGGTGAACATCTCCCCAATGGGCGCTTCGCTCCGGTAAGAGATATAGCTACAATAACCGTAACCTTTGACTTTGATGATTCCTATGACTTAGGGTTCATCATTACGGATATTCAGGTTGAACGTGCGCAATAAATTTACGTGAAGATTTTTGCATTTATAATGGTCCATACCTATCTTCTAGGTATGGGCCTTTCTCATATATACTTTCATAGCTTAGTCTAGGGATATCCATCCTAATATAATGAGAAGTGGTCCACGGAATTGTATCTTTCTTGTGATTCGATATTGTTTTCTTTACTAAGTAGTACTATTCTCTAGGATGAAATTGTTACAAATGTGTAAATTTACGAATTCGATGAGGTGTCAGAAATGAGTAAGTGTAAGTCTTGGTTAAAGATTGTTAGTATGCTGATTGTAATATCGGTAGTAGTCGGTGCAATTCCATTATTCAAAGTTAGTGCCGACTCTGTTGAGACAAGTTCAGCCAATCTAAAAGTTACTTACACACAGGTAAGTTCTTGGGGCAGTACAGTTCAAGCTAATGTTGATGTAACTAATACAACAAACACTATGGTTGAAGGGTGGGCCTTATCTTTAGCATTCGATAAAGATGTATCTATATCTTCAATATGGAATGCAATCCAAGAAGAGACATTAGTTTTTCAGACTCCGCCTTCAACAGTTAGTACAATAGTTAGTACAATAGAAATGATTTCTGAGGTTTCTAGAATTGAGGTGCCTGATGAAGACAAAGAATAGTAATGATTCTACTTTAGTTAAACCATTAAAAACCAGTGCATTGTTTCTATGTCTGTTAATTTGTTGGTTTGCATGTGGAAATGCGAATTTGCATGAGACACTAGGTATAGTGATCTGCATTATCGCATTGTCGGTGTGTACTAGTGTAATAGTATTGCTAACCATCAATAGTAGAGAAAAGCCAAAGATTAAGGTGAAGATGTGTGATAGCTTTGGTGCTACGGCTAAGCTAGTAATTGGAATTGCTTCTATTCTCTTGGCCATATTCGTAGTCATTTTGGCTTCGTATCATGGTAAGAAGATTAGTATTTCTGAAGGTGTAAGTACTTTGGAATCACTTCAGTTGTTGATAGCTGGTACTTTAGCAATAATTACTCGTAATGACACTTTCATCATGTCGGATGCTCTACTTATTTTATTGTATTGCACACTAATGCGAAGTGTTGGCAGTGAAAGAGAAGTGACATTTGTGTATGCGGGTGTTTCATTTTTTTACTTGTTTGCATCTATTATGGGTAGCGTACATTATCGAGAAAGTCTCAAAGGAATGTTTTTTCGCTCCAAAACACCTGCAATATTTAAGATCACTAGAAACGACTGCGATGATATGGAGTTTACGGAATTTTTCTATTCGAACAAGGAAAGAATCATGGCAGTTTCAATAGAATATCCTCTACCGCTGGTAGTAAAGTATAGAAGCGATGAGGATCCGTGGTTCATATCTCATATAATGTCTGATGGAACTAAAGTATATCTGCACAATCCGAAGAATATTAGAAAAATCAACTTCGCAAGATGCAGTAAATTATATAGAAAGCGATCAAATGCTGAGAAGAAGGCATATGTCGAAAAAATCCGAGATTTTCTTGATAATCAATCTGATTTTACGCGATGTAGATACTTTATCATTGAGCATTTTGAAGGCTACGAGCGAAAACTTCTTGAAAGCGAACCGAAGCTAAATTCGTATAGTTAAATATAACAATAGTAAGTAAAGAGGTAACATATGGATAATGAGAGAAACAATTAAACTCAAGAACTGATGCAACCACCAAGGTCATTAAGAATCTTGCACTATGTAGACGTTGTTGTAGGCATCGGTCTGATAATATTGGGATATTTCTATATTTCAAATGCGGGACTTATGTATTACAGGTGTCAGAATGGAATTACCGAAGACTATATGCAAGAGTATGTAAAATTCTATCAAGCGGAACTCAAATCTATAGAGACGTACTTGTATCTGGGTGATACGGAGAACTACCCCCAATATTGCTACAAGCCTAAGGCGAATAAGTATCTGCAAAGGAACTTTGAGTTAAGCAAAATTTCGGGTGAAACAGAGAAAGAGATAGACAGATTGTTAGCCATTAATGACGACGAAATTGTAAGAGTAGTTAACGAAATGCTACCAGAGTTTGACAAGATAAGGGATATTATTGATGTCAATCAGAATCCAAAGCAATATGGAATATCCGATCTTCGCAAAAATCTGTCTCCACTAAAGGATAAAGAACGGTGTTCAAAGCTAATCAAGTTGATGGATAAGATGTATTTAGAGATAGAGAAGATTCCTATGGAACCTACTGACGTATGATTAATAAAGGAAACCACTAATATGGGAAGAAAAGTAGTTTTTCAGTTATGGACCTTCTATTGAGCTTTTGTCTCTAGCCAGCATGGCCTTATGCGCAGGACTTTTCGAGCAATCTTAAGCCATTATGTACTGCATCGGGATGAAACGGATTCCTGTAACGGTTTGCTCTTCGGACATATCTATGAATCCCAAGCGATGGTAGAAATCCTTTGCGAAGGGCGAAGAATTTACGGTTATTTCTTTGGTCGGAGCATTCTTCTTAACCTCCTCGAAAAGCATTCTTCCAATTCCTCTCCTGTGGTGCGCGCCATCAACGAAAAACAAAGCGATGTGCCTGCCCTCGCTTCGTGTTGCAACGACACCTACAAGCGTTTGCCCCTCGTATGCGCCGTAGATAGTAAGGCTTTTCATGAAGTCAGCATCATATAATGCGGTCTTAAAAAAGTTATCCACGCCTTCCTGCGAATAATCTGGCGCCTCATATTGCATGAAGACTTCCGTGACGAGGTTAACTGCCTCGTCGATTTCTTTCTGATTAGTTATTTCTTTTGTCTCAATGCTGATTGCGCTCATTTGCAAAATGCCTCCCGCGGATAGATTCTTAATTGCTCTTCGTAAGCTGATCGTATGTAACTCCATACTTGCTTGCAATGTCATTAGTATATGACTGACCTTCAGGTTTTGCAACCACGATCTCGAAGGAACGCTTGCCACCGTCGGTTTTTACGATTAGTGACGCAGCCTTGGCTTTAGAATCCACGGAAGAATTCAGCTCGTCGATGTCGCGCGCTATCTTGTGCATGTGTGTGTTGTAAATTGTTCGAATTTTTCGAGCAAGGATGGCTCTAACGGAATCTTTCGCTATATAGTATCCCTCATTGTCTCCAATCAATATATCACTGTGACATAGTTCTATACTATCACTTATTCTCAAAAATACACTAGTCCTTTTCGAAAAGAATCGAGATAATGCTTGATTTCTCGGAAAACATTCTTTGTGTTGACAAAGCTCGGAGAATGCTATTAGACTTTTACTTAAGTGATGTTTTGCGAGGTAAATAAATGCTTCCCTATATAATGATTTCTGGTATTAGTATTTCGACCTATGCTGTCTTGGCGATATTAGGGGGCCTACTTAGTGGTTTTGTATTTTGCCTTTGTATACGTAAGAGAGATCTTGACGATAACGATGCCGTTGTATTTCTTCTTCTCGTTACGTTTGGCGTTCTTTTGGGTAGCCATTTATTATATGGTATAACAAATTGGCAGTTTATACGTTACATATTTGAAGCTCGGAATTTCAAAGAGTGGGGAAGCTCTATCATCAGGGTATTCGGTGGAGCAGTTTTCTACGGAGGCCTGTTTGGTGGTCTTGCTACTGGTCTAGCTGTTATTCATATTAAGAGACTCGATAAGCAAATCTATCTAGATGTCCTGGCCTTAGTTATTCCGTTATTTCATGCAATTGCTCGAATCGGATGCTTTCTAGGCGGTTGCTGCTATGGTATCGAAAGCGAATTTGGCTTCATCGCACATGGCAACAGGATATCGCCAGAAGTCAACAATGTCAGCCGTTTCCCGGTTCAATTGCTTGAGTCGGCGCTTAATATTGTTATCTTCTTAGTCTTGTGGATTTTGCTTGGTAGGCTTAAGAAAGAGTCTTTCTTGTACGGAAAATTAATTTGGATTTATCTCGCGATATATCCTGTAATTAGATTCACTGACGAGTACTTAAGGGGCGACTCGATAAGAGGCTTTATCTTTGGACTATCGACTTCGCAATTCATTAGTGTAATAGTGGAAGGAATTGCGATTGGATATTTGATAGTTTCTTTCTTTAAGTTCAGAAAAAGTATCAAAAGCCAAATATAAACTGAAGGACTTTTCTAATAAGTAGATATGTTTGTTGAAATTAATCGAGAAAACATCTAGAATTGATTAGACAACTGGGAGATATTTGTGAGGGGGATATTATTATGGCTGAAGAAGGGAATAAGCAATCGTCAAGGCATATCAAATTACGTGGCATTTCGAAGCGTTCTTTTTTTATTTTTATCACGTTTGTTGCGTTAGTCTTATTTGGTCTTAAGATTCAGTCTGACATGAGAGGAACGATTAAAATATACAACCGAAATACAGTTAATTATGAGACTCATGAGGGAAGTGAAGTAAGCGTTTCTTTTTTTGAGGTTGTTGGAAGCTATAATAATGCAGATGGCAAGAAGTGTTATATTATTGCCGTAGTAGACAGCGTTACAAATGATGTTATGTGCTACGTTCCTATTGATGGTTTTAACGGTTCATATCTGACTACCTTTGATGACCAGCTTCGTCTGATTGATGACGGCAAGAATCCGAGCACGCTTGATATGGAGTTGAGTGGTCAAGTAAGTAAGATTGATACCTCCAATAGCGAAGCTGTAAAGAGCGCTTTAGTAGCATCCGGTGTAAGCATGAGTGATATTAATGCCAAACTTGTTGATTACGAGATAACGTCATCAAGTAGTGGCATCGACTGGAGAGTATCTGTTGTCGTATTTGTAATCTTCATAGTCATCCCTGTGAGCGTTGCGGTATTTTTCTGGATAAGGAAACGAATAAGGAGATAATCAGGCAATTATTCGTAGCCTTTACTCGCTGCAGTCCTCTTTCATTGCTTTTCGAATTCGACTTAAAGATTCAGGTTTAATTCCAAGATATGTCGCGACTTGACATATTCGAAAATCTCATTCTTAAGACTGATTCCATTCTCTTTATACAATAATACTGCACTTGGTAGAAGCGCCATATTTGCGACAATTAGTAGCAGAAAATACAAATACTTATTTGAAGTAACAAAGCTTGTAACATCTAGAAAATTCATTCCTGGTTTATATAGCATGAAAGCGAAAAATAATTCGAAACCTGCTACAAACAGAGTGAGAATTGTTGTAAGAGTCAAAGCCCTTCTCGCGTTTTGTTTTTTGATATCCATTGATATTCACCTCCGAAAAGGAGGATACCAATTATGACTCGACCCCACATTGACCTATGTTAATCTTCGTATTTTTTCTGGAAAAAAGCTCCTATGCTTTGGCGATGTAGTAGTTTTGTTACTGCGAAAATGCAGTAGCTTGATGGAAGATAATCCTCAGTTTTCCGTTGGTATTACGCCAAATTGATGTTCTATAGGCATCAATCCCACTCTCTCTCGTGGTGTAATGCACCAAGTAAACGTTAGAATCAATCTGATTGCATTCAAAATCAAAAATCTCTATACTTCTGTCCTCATCTATTGAAGACAAGGCAGCAATCGCGTCTTGCTTGTTGTATCTCTTTCTTGATTTGCCCATCTCAAAATAGTCATCATCAAAGATATCCGCAAGATATTCCTTATCTTGCAGGTACTTGCACTGGAAAAAGTTCTTTTCCAGTTCCAAAATTCTATCTTCGTAATGTGTTTTACTGTTATCCATATTCCAATTAAACCCTCATATTAATGATTCTTTTTCTGAACAGAAGTCTGTCTCTAAATACGTTACCTCTGATGCTTGTTCTGGCAGTCGTCGCCCTTTCCGCGTCGAGCTTGGGGTGTATCATCGGAGTAATTTCAAAAGACATGAAGTCGGTTACCACCCTGACCCAGAGCTTGATGCTTCTGATGTATGCACCCGCCATCCTAAATTTCTTCCCGTCGATTCCAGATTGGATTCAGAAGTTGTTCCCGACTTACTATTTCTTCTCTCCGCTTCTTAAATTATCCGACGGAAGCTTTTCTGACGCGGACGTATGGGAGCTTGTCGCGCTGTTCGGCGTTCTTCTAATATTAGTTGCGGCGCTTCTTACCGTGATTCGAAAAAAATGGCACTTGAAACGTACCGGAGCAATTAATGTGGCTACTAAGTGTTAAAAGTCGACAAAAAGCCTTGAAATCAAGATCATTAGGCGGCGGGAGTCCAAAATAAGAACGCTAATCCCGATACGAGTTGTATCGAAGATTAGCGTTCTTATATGAATGTTGAATAAAAATGCAGCCAGATAATAAATCTGACTGCATTGTTGGCGGAGAGCTAGGGATTCGAACCCTAGGCACATTGCTGTGCACGACTTTTCGAGAGTCGCACCTTCGACCACTCGGACAGCTCTCCGGACACTAGAAATATAAAGACAGTGAAGGCAAAAGTCAAGCTTTCACAATTAAAAACCAATTGAAGTAATAATGTCTTGAGTTAATGGACAAAATGCATTAAAATTTTGCATAAGAGCTAAGAAGAGGTGTAAGGATGAACGATGAGCTGAAGGACATAGTATATAGCGATTTGTTTAGATATACGGGTAATAATCGTAGATTTAAGCGTATTTATACTACATATCTTCAGGAGAGGGCGACGAGTCCTGAGTTTTCTTATATTAGTGTATTCAGAAGGACACAATATTATTATAGACAGATTCCTAAGTATGATGGATTCTTAAAGTATTTTACTATTGCTAAGTTCAGGGTTAATTCTTTTCGCTTAGACAGACTATCGCGTAAGTACGGATTCCAGATTCCATACGACACTCAGATCGGTAAGGGCTTTTACCTTGCACATTTTGGTCGAGTAATAATTCATCCTAAGGCAGTTCTTGGCCACAATGTTAATGTATCGACGGGAGTAGTTATTGGAACGCAGTTCCGAGGCAAGCGTAAGGGTGCTCCTGATATCGGTAATTATGTTTGGATTGGTGCGAATGCTGTAATTGTTGGTAAGATTCGCGTTGGTAATAATGTTTTGATTGCTCCTGGCGCATACGTAAACTTCGATGTGCCGGATGGATCAATTGTAATTGGTAATCCAGGATTAATTAGGAAGTCCCCAGGTGCGACTTTGGGATACATCAACAATACGATTTTGTTTGATGAATACAATGTTCGATCTGGAGCAGGTAATTAATTTTGGAGAGACAGTTTTTTGTAGATAACCGGAAGAAGCTGATGAGTAAGGTGCCGGATAATGTTGCGGTATTCTTGTTTGCTGGTAAGAATAGGCAAATGTCAGCTGATACGGACTTCAAGTTCCTTCCCGATAGAAATTTTTATTATTTGACTGGCATTGATGAGCCGGGCGCTATTCTTGTGTTAATAAAAAGGAACAACGACGACTATGAGGAGACTCTTTATATTGCAAGTCATACTGCACTTGAAGACAGATGGCGTGGCAAGGTGATTAGTGCGTCTCAGGCAGCTGAGATTAGTGGCGTTGATGAGATTAGGGATATTAAGCTTTTCGAGAGCGAGGCATATGCAATAATCCAAGACAACACGTTTAGGATCGCAAGCGACGGATCTTCGATTATGGAGACTCCTAGGCTTTTCGCGCAGAATGTAGGAGCGGTAAGGGGAGATGAGTGCCTCGTTGATATAAAGAACGAGCTTATTTCCATGCGCATGATTAAGATGCCTTGCGAGATTGAGGCAATTAGGAAGGCCGCAAGAATTACAGAGGAAGCGTTTAGGGCGACGAAGCAATTGATAAAGCCTGGGGTTAGTGAGCTTGAGCTTTTTAGTCGCATTGAATATGAGATGAGTATTCGTGGTAGTTTGATTCCAGCTTTTGAGACGATTGTTGCTAATGAGGGCAACTCTTTTTGTTTGCATCATCCAAAGCCTGATTTGTCAAAGGCGGGTATAGTTCGAGATAATGGATATGTTCAATTTGATGTGGGCGCGAGATTTGATGGATATTGTGCTGATATTTCCAGAGTTTGCTTTGTTGAGGAATTAACTCCGGCGCAAGAGAAGGTTCTCGAGCTGGTTCAGGATTTGCGAAAAAGAGCGTTCGGATTTATCCGCCCAGGCGTTACCTTTGACGAGCTTAATAAAGAGCTTTCAGATGCGGTTACGAGTTGGTTATTGAATCAGGACTTGGGCAGGAACGAAGGTAAGAGCAACAGTAGTAATATTAATTGCAATAGCAAGAGCAAGAGTTCGCCGATTGAAGCGTCTAGTTATGTTTGGCATGGAGCTTCACATCACTTGGGTCTGGATGTTCATGATGTGGGTCCAAGGACAAGTCCTTTTGAGGCAGGTAATTGTTTGGCGGTGGAGCCAGGAGTATATATACCTGAGTGGGGCGTAGGATTTAGAATAGAAGATGATGTAGTTGTTACGGAGACTGGCGTTGAATTGTTAAGTAGTGGAGAGGATAGCAAGCTGTCGTGTATTTGTTGAAGATAGATTTAGAATCATTACTTCCAGTGTTTATTAGCGTTGGCGTTGTTATTTTACTTGCGCTGCTGTTCTTAGGATACGTTTATTTGTCAACGAAGATGTTTAAGAAGGCTTTCTTAAGGCCAAAACCTCTTCCAGCGGTTGACAGATCACCTTTGAATATCGACCAAAGCACGATTAATGGCAAGGGACGCAATTGGTTCTACGCTAATAGAATTGAATTCATGAATGTGCGAGTTGAAGCTTTTGATAAGGTTAAGCTTGCAGGATACTATAGACCTTCTTTCGATAAGACGACCAAGAATGTTGTTATTCTTTTGCACGGGCGCGACGAGCATCCTTCAGAGATGGGTAGTTATGCGAAGCTACTAATGAAGGTTTTCCAATGTCATGTCTTGATAGCGCATCAAAGAGCGCACGGAATGAGCGAAGGCAAATATTGCACGTATGGACTATTTGAGAGCGTCGATTTGCTTAGCTGGATAGATTTTGTAAAAAGACAAGTTGGGCCTGATTGTCGAATTTATATTTTGGGCAGATGCATGGGCTCTACCGCCGCTCTTCTTGCAGCACAGCAAAATGATATGCCTTCTAATGTCGCTGGTATTATTGCAGATTGTCCTTACGATAGTGCCGAGAATGCGCTTTATCACTATGGCAAGCGAAAATTCGGCGTGCTTATTGCTCCTATCATGCTGTGGCTAAGGCTTTGCGCGAAAAAGACAATTGGAATGGATATGAGTTTGTGCGATTGTGCGCCTAGAGCAGGGAGAATTAAGGTTCCTGTATTAATATTCCAAGGCACCGAGGATATCATCGCTATTCCGGAGTTTTCGAGAAGAATATACGACAACATAAGATCTCCAAAGCGTATGATTACAATTCCGGGTGCCAGACACTTGATGTGCTACGATACGGCGACGGAACTATATGAGAAAGAAGTAACGAAGTTTATCGAACAATGCGTTATTCTTCTTGCAAAACAAGGTCGATTGTAGTAGTATCGGGGCGAGCTTAAAAGAGCTCTAATAACAAACAAACGGGGAGCTGGGGTAACCGGCTGAGAGGGCGCGAAGGCGTCGACCCGTAGAACCTGAACGGATAATGCCGGCGGAGGGATTTTACATATTGTCCTTATTGGACATGACATCTCCTAGGTCTTTCTTACCGTCAGGCGACATGAGACTTTAAGGAGGTTTTTTTATGTCAAAATCATCACCAAGAATGTCGTCGTCGAACAAAGAGAGGATTCTTTGCATTGTAACAGGCGGAATTTGCCTGGCTCTGAGCTTTGTTCTGTCGCAGATCAAAATCTTTGAAATGCCGATGGGTGGAACGATTACACCTGCAGCGACATTGCCACTAATTCTTTTCTGCCTATGCTTTGGCCCGATTTGGGGCTTCGTAGTTTGCTTTGTATTTAGCTTGCTGCAGCTTATTGGCGGATATTTGCTTTTCCCGATGCAAGTAGTGCTTGACTACATTCTCGCTTACACTTGTGTGGGTATAGCTGGTTTCGCGGCTCCTGCGCTTGATATTCGCCAAGCGATATCTTCCCCTATTAAGCGCTTGCACAAGGTTAACCTCATAAAGGCGTCTTTACTAGTGTTAGCTGGCTTTGTTTTGAGGTTTGCTTGTTCTGTAATTTCAGGCGTCATCTTCTACGCTGAGTATGCCGGTGAAATGAATGTTTGGGTTTACTCAATTACTTATAACGGCTCTTTCATGTTGCCTGAAGCAGTAATTACTATTGCAGTTCTATGTATATTCTCAGGTGCTATTGGCCTGTTCTCGAAAAATAAGAGTATCACAAGCAAATAATAGTCTCTATTTCGACCAAAAGAAGTGGGCTGAACCACGCAAAATGCGACAAAATTCATATGGATTATAGACCTCCTCTTATGATAATATGATATGCATATTATTAATTTGAGGGGGTTTCTTATGGCAACTATCTTCTCTGAAGAATCGCGTACATTTAGTGAATATTTATTAGTTCCTAATCTAACTACTGAAGCTAATACACCTGATATGGTTGACTTGTCTGCACCTATATGTAAATACATGAAGGGTAAGGAGGAGCCAAAGCTACACATCAATATTCCTATGGTGTCAGCTGTAATGCAATCAGTATCTGATTCTGGAATGGCTATCGCGTTAGCTAGAAGCGGCGGTATTTCCTTTATTTTCCAATCTCAGCCAATAGCTGAACAGTGCGAGATGATCAAGAAGGTTAAGAAGCATAAGGCAGGAATCGTTGTATCTGATTACAATGTAACTCCAGAATCAACGTTAGCGAGAGTAGTTGAATTACGCGCGGAGAAGGGACATGGCACAGCTGCTGTAACTTCCGATGGAACAGCAAATGGCAAGCTTTTAGGTCTTGTAACAACAAGAGACTATCGTGTAACTAGAATGAGTCCTGACACTAAGGTTAAGGAATTCATGACCCCTATTGAGAAATTAATTACAGCTCCTGAGGGAACAACTCTTAAGGAAGCAAATGATATTATTTGGGATAGTAAGGTCAACCAGCTCCCTATCGTTGATGACGATGGATGCTTGGTTGGTCTTGTTTTCCGAAAAGACTATGAGACACATAAGGCTAACCCACTAGAGCTTCTCGACGACGAGAAGAAGATGATGGTTGGTGCCGGAATCAATACACGTGACTATCAAGAAAGAGTTCCAGCTTTGATTGAGGCAGGCGCTGACGTTCTTTGCCTTGACTCTTCTGATGGATTCTCAGTTTGGCAGGAGAAGGCACTAAAGTGGATTAAGGCTAATTATCCTGATACCCCAGTTGGTGCTGGTAACGTTGTAGATAAAGAGGGTTTTGATTACCTAGTGGCTGCTGGTGCCGACTTCATTAAGATTGGTATCGGTGGCGGTTCAATTTGTATCACTAGAGAGCAAAAGGGTATCGGCTGTGGCCAGGCTTCTGCAGTTCTAGCAGTAGCAAAGGCAAGAGACGAATACTTCGAGAAGACTGGAATGTATGTTCCTCTATGCTCCGACGGTGGTATCGTTCACGACTATCACATGACATTGGCACTAGCTATGGGAGCTGACTTCCTGATGCTTGGTCGTTATTTTGCAAGATTTGACGAGTCTCCTACACGTAAGCTTATCGTTAATGGCGGCTACGTTAAAGAGTATTGGGGCGAGGGTTCCAACAGAGCTCGTAACTGGCAGCGTTATGATGACGGCGGTGCTGGCGGCAAAATGGCTTTCGAGGAGGGTGTAGATTCCTATGTTCCTTATGCTGGTAAGCTTAAGGATAGCCTAGACACATCCCTTGCTAAGATTAAGGCAACAATGTGCTCATGCGGTTCTTCTAGTATCGAGGAGTTCCAGAATAAGGCTCGTCTTGTTGTTGTATCTTCGACATCTATTGTCGAAGGCGGCGCTCATGACGTTATTCAGAAGGAAAACGACAGAGTAGGAAGATAATCGTCAGATAATCGAAAAGTATGGCTTAAATAACTATTATTTGCGTCTTTAAATAAAAGGCATTACAATATAGTGATTTTGGAAACAATAATGAAGAGGTGTTTAACATGGCTGATGAAGAGAAGAATATATATACCGTCGAAGGCTTGAAGAGATTACAAGACGAACTTGCTGAGAGAAAGACTGTAACTGCAGCTGAGATTTCCGAGAGACTTAACGAAGCACGTGCACAGGGTGACTTGTCAGAGAACTCCGAGTACGATGATGCTAAGGAAGCACAGGCAAAGAACGAAGCTCGTATTCAAGAGCTTGTAGCACTTCTTAAGAATGCAACTGTTCTTGATGAGGATGACCTCTCCACAACGAAGGTTTCTCTAGGTTCAACAATTGTTCTTCGTGACGAAGAGACAAAGGAAGAAATCGAATATTATCTTGTTAATGCTAACGAGGAAGACATCTTCAACCGTCGTCTTTCCATCGATTCGCCTATCGGCCAAAGTGTAATTGGCAAGAAGAAGGGCCAAGTAGTTGACGTTCAGACGCCAATGGGCTCGCTTAAATACAAAATTATCAAGATTGGCAAGTGATTAGCCTCTAGCTAATTTGACCCAGTCTTGCAGAAGAAGCGCGCGAGTTTGAATTCACGCGTTTTTTTTCGAAAAGAGAAGCAAAACCAGGCGACGATTCGCCTTGAGATTTTAGGAGTGCCAACATGGAGAATAACGAAGTAAAGAAGATTAACCCCGAGGAAGAAGTTCAGCTCACCGAATCCGAAATCATCGAGCAAATGCAGGTTCGTATGGACAAGCTTGCTGTCTTGAAGGACAACGGGCAGAACCCTTTTGAGCAATTGACCTACAACGTCACACATCACACGAACGAGATCAGGGACAACTACGCCGAGCTTGAAGGCAAGGTCGTTGCTGTAGCAGGCCGACTCCTTTCCAAGAGAGGCATGGGCAAGGTTAGTTTCTGCGATCTTCATGATAGAACAGGCAAGATTCAGACTTTCACCAAGATCGACGCTTTAGGCGAAGACGCATACAAGGCTTGGCAGAAGCTTGACATCGGAGACATTGTTGGTGTCGAAGGCGAGGTCTTCACAACTCATTCAGGCGAGATTTCCATTCGCACAACATCCTACGTGCTTCTATCCAAGGCTTTGCGCCCATTGCCAAACAAGTTCCACGGCCTCAAGGACATGGAGCTAAAGTACAGACAAAGATACGTTGACCTAATAATTAATCCTTCTGTTAAGGACACTTTCGAAAAGCGCTCCGCAATAATCAAAGAAATACGTCGTTTCATGGACGATCGTAACTACATCGAAGTTGAGACGCCAATTCTTAACACAATACCGGGCGGTGCTACTGCAAGACCTTTCGTGACACACCACAATTCATTGGACATTGACATGTTCATGAGAATCGCTCCGGAGCTCTACCTCAAGAGACTTATCGTTGGCGGCTTCGAGCGCGTGTATGAGATAGGCCGTCTGTTCCGCAACGAGGGCATGGACATTAAGCATAACCCAGAGTTTACGACAATCGAGTGCTATGAGGCTTTCACGGACCTTCGCGGCATGATGGAGCTAACGGAGAACATGATTGCTTCCTGCTGCATGAAGGTAAACGGCACATGCGATATCGAATACCAGGGAAAGCAGTTCTGCCTGAAGCCACCATTTGCCCGCGTCACCATGACAGACGCTGTGAAGCAATATAGCGGTATCGATTTCTCAAACATTAAGACTGACGCTGAGGCTTTTGAGGCGGCAAGGTCCAAGGGATTGGAGCCTGAAGCACACCTACGCCGTGGCGAGATTCTAAATCTCTTTTTCGAAGTATTTGTTGAAGAGAACCTCATTCAGCCAACATTTATTTGTGACTACCCAATCGAGATTTCTCCTCTCACGAAAAAGAAGAACGACGACCCAACTCTCACAGACCGCTTCGAGCTCTTCATCGACGGACGCGAGTACGCGAATGCCTATTCCGAGCTGAACGATCCTATCGATCAGCGCGAGCGTTTTGCAGATCAGCTCAAGAAACGTGAGCAGGGTGATGACGAAGCTAACCTCATAGATGAGGATTTCTGCATGTCCCTTGAGTACGGCATGCCACCAACAGGCGGTATGGGAATGGGAATTGACAGACTTGTAATGCTTCTGACTGACAGCGCTTCGATTAGGGACGTGTTGTTGTTTCCGACGATGAAGAGTTTGAAGGAATAAGGGACATGAAACCCTTGTATTCATTGGGTTTGTAAATTTTAATCGTCGATTTTGACTCCAAAACCGACTCCAAACTGACTCCAAACCCTCGCAGTTGCGATAAAATCGCACATTTGTAAATTTAGATTTGATTGTTGACTCCACAGGGTGAAAGTCTTGTGGAGTCTTTTTAAGCCATTTTGTATTTGCTTTAAAATATATTAACGCATTTTATAAGGTTATCTCCCTGATAGAACTGAATTATACCGAATCAGCATGTTTTGACTCCAATTAATTGATCGCACATTGGATTCTATCTAATCAATATCCTATCCTATCACTATGGATACTATCATTATTTGGGGTGGCACACTGGCGCTTCTTCTTAACAAACTCCGGAGAAGTCCTTTCAGAGCCGAAAAGATTACATTCAGCACCGAAGAACAGTTTAAACGAATCGGTGTCTATTATATGTGCATCGACGATCTCCCAATATGAAAAGAAAGTCGCTTGCAGAAGAAAGGCCGGCTCTACTGGCTCAGTGGTCTCCTGATAATGAAATATCGCCTTTTGATGTTTCCTGCGGTTCTCACAAAAAGGTACTATGGACATGTGATAAAGGACATACCTGGGCAGCTACGGTCAAAAACAGGGCTCTTAGAGGTTCCGGCTGCCCTTATTGTGAGCACAGAGCTGTTCTGAAAGGCTATAACGACCTTCAGACACTTTTCCCGGAAGTTGCTAAGACCTGGTCTCCTAAGAACAAACTAAAGCCATACGAGGTGTCTTCTCGGTCAAATACGGAAGTCTTGTGGGTATGTGAAAAGGGTCATGAGTGGAAAGCTCGTGTTGCGGATCGAACGGAAGGTCACGGTTGTCCTTATTGTGCCGGTCAACGAGTCTGGAAAGGTTTTAACGATCTTGCAACTACCCATCCGAACCTTGTTGCTGAATGGTCCGAAAAGAACGTAGGTCTCTCTCCTGATACGATCACATACAAGAACCGTACAAATGTCTGGTGGCATTGCAGCAAGTGTGGAAACAAATACCAGGCAGTTGTTTATGCCAGAGCTAACGGCCGGGTCTGTCCTTTTTGCATAGCAAATGAACTTAAACAACTTCGTGAACAAAGGTTGTTCATTAAACAGGTTTCTAATGATTTTACGTATCTTCTTCCTCAATATGCTTCCCTTTATTACGCAAGTAAACAGGGATTGAAGGCAATTGCGGATTCAGAAGAACCGATTGGAATTCCCATCACAGCATATATTCCTGAGGTTAGTCTTATTATCGATGTTTGCAATTCCGATAAGTTCATTACTATAAAAGATTATATATGCTCGATTAGGGGTATTGTCTATGTCAATATTCCTAGGGAGACATCTGAATTAGAAACTATCAACAGGGTTAGGGATGCGTTTTCCAAGGTTCATGTTTATTTTGGTTCTGCACCGGAAACGGATCTTGAGATACTAAGAACACGTTTTTCTCGCTGGAAACAAAAAGCCTGAGATTGAATCCCAGGCTTAGCCATTATAATTCATGATATCCCATTCCATAAAATAGAATAAATTAATTATACGGATTTTCACGACAAAAGTAACTATCCGATGAGATAACTCCTTTTGTAGTAGGAATCCATTAATGTTATTGCATCGACTTTGATAACAACGTCAGGTGGGTTTAATCATTCAACCTCGATGATTCTCTGGTATACGCAGTGGAACTTTTCGAAGTCGATGTCTCTGTGATAGTGCCCGAAATACCAACCGTCGAACTCGATTCCATGCTCAGTTATGATGTTCGAGAAGAACGCTGTCTGCTTGTTCGGACGCCTTGTTACATCCATCTCAGTGCAGTAGAGATAGTCTTCCGGAGCACAGTGCGTGACGATGTAATTAACCTTGAAGTCATGTGCTCTGAGGTTCCTGATCGCCTCATCATATTCTTCGTCAGACGGGACTTCTCGGCTCCACCAAGACTCTCCTTCGACGCGGGATTCCTTGTCCGAGGACTCTGCTCCGCCCATTGTGAAGATCGTCCTGCCGTCAATCTCATAGACTTGCCCGCGCATAAAATGTATGACTGTGTCAGAGATCCGATGTATCTTGCCGCCATGCCATTCCTCCACCGGGTACCGGTCGATCGCGTCATGATTCTCATGGTTGCCATCGACAAAACACGTCGTGAAGTTACGTTTCTCGTACGTCTTAATGATGAATTTGTCCGTGTCGTCCTGAGCCCAAACGCCTCCGAAGTCGCCTGCAATAATGACGAAATCGTCCTTGTTGAGCTTCTTTTGCTCAGGAAAATTCTTTGTGTTTATCTTGCGCCAGTCATGGTCGCAATGTGTATCGCCTGTTATGAAAATGCGTGACATAGTAATTACCCCGTGAGTATAAAATGAAAAAGAACGCCTGAGTATTCTCACGCGTTCTTTAAGTAAAATCTTTTAATTTGAAATCGAAATTATCTTAGAACGCGTAGCCTGGAGGCACCGTTAAGAATGCTGATAAGATCTGTTCTTCTAAATGTATTAATACAAGTCATCATGTGACGTGGACCCCCTTTCGCGAGTTTATTATCAAGGATTATAGCCTTCTGACTGGCAATGTCAATCAGAAAATACACGATTAATCATCTGTGTATTAACCTGATGATTTTGTTTTCTAAGAGTTACCCATCAACAAGAATTATACCATGTATGCAAATTCACTTTGATGCATGTTGTAAATAAAGAAATATACAACCCATAACTGTAGTTAAAGAAAAACAAAACTGAGCTCGAGGCATCAGGTGCCTTGAGCTTTTTCTTATTTTTTTCTCATCGGATAGCAAAAAAAGAGGCCGTTTGTTCAGTAAGAGTGAGAGGACACAACAAGAGGTCTTATTAAGATCGGATTCTTTCACCGGACATTGACAACTGAATAAACAAACTACAAGGTACGTTACTTGTGTCGGCGTTAAAATACCAAGCCAAGTTGACTCCGAACCCGCCATGACCTCTCGTAAGAGAGTGAGCGATAAGGGGGATGAGTCAGAATCGGGGTTGCACCCCGAGGGAGGCGATGACAGACACAAAGTGATAATGATACTTCTGCTTAAGTCACAGGCCGAGCGTTGAAGCGGGATTAGTCCCCCGTGAGCCGTCACACCCAATGCGCGCAGCGGGATGGTACTCGGGGTGAGAGTCCCATTATCTCGTAGTCAGCAATGCGAGAGCCTTGAAGTTTCCCTACCAAGAACTTCAAGCCAAGAGCTAAAGAACTCTTGGGTCCCGCAGGGGGTGCATGGCAAATACCGTAAAGGAGGAAAACCGCATTGGAAGACAAATGCAAAGTGATTGCCATCGCCAATCAAAAAGGCGGCGTTGGGAAAACAACTACTGCAGTCAACCTGGGAGTAGCACTCGGCCATTTGGGTAAGCGAGTTTTGCTTATCGATGCAGATCCGCAAGGAAGTCTGAGTCCAACAGGTAATAAGTGTAGGTTGCATCAGTATTTTGATGCAACCTATCTTTATGTAAGGGGAGAGCTGGATAGGTTTGACTCCACCTGACTCCAATTCTGACTCCAATGTGCAAACATATATTGAAACATTTTAAGCGATTTTGTAGATGTGGCAGGGATTTAGATATCGCCAAATAACAGGTTTTAAGGCGTTTTAAGCGATATTGTCGTATAATGTTGTACCTGTCCCAACGATGAAGCCTTTGAGCTAATATTAACGCTGGGAACCCTTGATTTTAAAAGGTTTGTGATTTTGAAAACGCCGTTTAGGATGCCAATCGGATGCCAAAGTCCCCAAAGCTCGATATAATCGTACATTTTACAAATTAGATTTTCTATAGGACCACGAGAATTCATACCTCGTGGTTTTAATTTGTAGAGATTAGTGAACTTCTGTTCTAGAAGTGTAGAGGTCTGTAAGATGAAGTCACGGTAATTTTGGAAATACCATCGCACATTGGAAATAATTAGCCCTGCTCCATATCCTTATCTTAAGGATATGGAGGTGAAGATCATGACTGTAATTTGGGGAGCAAACCTAGCAATTGCCTTGGGCAGACTTATTTCCGTTTATGTTAGGTCACGAAAATTGCGAGTTTATTGATTATGGCAGTGTGATTTGTTCAGTAATAGCAGCTATTTCTTCTTCAGATAGCTGCCCCATAAGAGTTGCGGAATAGGGTAAATTGAGTTGTGCCGGATATGTTTCCATGATCACACCGTCAAACTGGAAAACGAACATATCACCTTTTTCAGACTCAATAGCATTCCCAAAAACATCCTGTGATGGCATAACAGCAAGGTTTCCACTATCAGTTGAATACTCATTCAATCCATATAAGCAGTAACCATCTTCTACAACAGTAACATAGAGATACTGGGATTTAGTCAAAGATATAACGTTTCCATCTTCCACTTCTGCAATTAAATACTCTGTTGCACCTTCAAGTGGAACTGACCAAAATCTCCTATTATCAACCTCCTGCGGTTCACCCCAATTTGCAATAAGAGATTCCTCATTTATTTGGGAAGCAAGTTCCTGTAATTCTTCTTCTGTGTATTGTGAGACAACCTCAACATCCGGAACTGTTGTTGATTTACAAGAAACAAGAATAAAGAGTGAAATCATTATACTTATAATAAAAACTATCATCTTTTTCATATTGCCTCACCTCCAATATAAAGAAAATCATAAGTTAATTGACTACTTCGATGTAATTATATCATTCCAATATTTATCCCCTGATTAATTTAAAACTGCGATGCTCCATTAAGGGGATAAGTCAGAATCAGGATTGCAACCTGAGGGAGGCGATAACAGATACAAAGTAGTTATGTAAAGATGCGTTTGAAATCTGTAAGGAACTGAGATACGCATTTCAAAATGTAGCCTTCATAATTTCATTGACGTGTACATGCGCGAAAAGATCAAGAGAATGCTTAAAGAGAGCACTCTTACTATGCTGTTTGTAGAGCATGACAAGAGCTTCGCAGAGGCTGTTGCGGATTATGAGATTATTGTTTGACAAAGCTAATTAATATTCTTATAATCTATCGCATGGGAAAAATTAAGAGATTTATTATAACTACAATTTTATTTATATTTGGCGCGTTATTGATCCTCGGCAGCATTTTTTATAAATCTGGTGATGAAGAAGGCTTGAATGGTTTTGACCTGACAGACAATATGATAGGTAAGACTGTCACTATGGCGGGTACTATTTCTGGGTTCGATTCTCCTAATAAGGATCACGCTTATATCGTGTATCACGATGAAGATACAGGGGATTATTCTCTGATACGTTGTGATCTTCCTGTGGATATACAGGACAGCTTCTATGATGAGATATTGGATGGCAGGACTTATGTGGCTGTTGTTCATAAAGCTGATAGCGGTGTGCAAGAAGATGTCTACGACGTTACGCTTGATTACTACGATTGGATAGAAGAGACAACTGACATCGAGATTTCTGAAGAAGAGAGGGAAGAGACCTGGAATCATATCTCGCCCTACTATCTTGAGGTTATCGAGATGACAAACGAGTCTGACATTCCAAGAGTTGCTTTATGCATTACAGGTGCAGTGTTCGTATTGTTCTCGATTGTTGTTCTGATAGCACTCCTTATGAAGAAGTCACCTCTTAGGGCTATTCTGATTACCACTGTTGTACTGGTGATTGTTGTAGGTGTGGCAGTAGTTATCACATTTAATAAATTAAGATCTTTCCTATCAATAGAGAATGAAGGAGATGGGCTCTATTCTATGACTTACTATGGTGATCTTAAGACAGACGAACTTCTTGAGGCCAATATTACTTCCACTGATGAACTCGTCGAATTCATCAGAAGCGAGGAGTTCTTCAATGCTCCTGTTGAGGTAGATGAGAGCAACTTCGGATGTGCTGCATTTGCTTCGGCAACAGAAGATGGTGATCAGCTTTTCGGACGTAATATGGATTATCCTGATACAGATACACTTGTGATCTACACTGATCCCAGCGACGGATATGCTTCATATGCATGTGCAGACCTTGCTGTCTTCGGTGTAAGCGGTGACTATGGTCTGGATTCTGATTCGACAGTAGGCAGACTCCTCATGCTTGCTGCACCATATGTATGCTGTGATGGAATTAATGAGACAGGATTGGGTATAGCGTTACTTGAGCTTGATATTCCTGAGACGCACCAAGATACCGATAATCCGGATGTAATCTTCTACTCGATGATTAGAGTCATACTCGACAGCTGTGCTTCTGTTGATGAGGCAATTGATCTGCTAGGTCAGTATGACATGAACTCAGCACTTGGTGTTACATACCATCTGTTTATCTGCGACAGCAGCGGAAGATCGGTCGTAGTAGAGTGGATAGAGAATGAGATGTATGTTAACGAGGCAGATACCTGTACGAATTCAGTTCTCACGCCTGGTGAATGGTTTGATATCGGTGCCGATGAAAGGCTTGGAATTCTCGATGACACACTTGAAGATAACAATAATATATTAACCCCCGCACAGGGAAGAGATCTTCTCGAGGCAGTCTCACAGGGAGACTTTACGGAGTGGTCCTGCGTATATAACCTCACAGACTTCGAATTCGATATATATGTTGATGGAGACTACGAAAATGGATACAGCTTCGGACGATAAGAAACCTTATATGTTTAAGCGCGCCTGGAGACAGTGATATTAGCACGACTTTACAGATTTATGCTGATGTTACAAAAGACTTAAATAAACGCGAGTTTGATGCTTTTGATGATTTCATGAAGACAGGATGTTCAGTAGTGTGATATACACCCAAATCTCGAAAATATACGAGAAGTTATGCAAATTTGGTGTAATCAAGAGGTACTGTAAGAAGCGTAAATGACGCCTGTTGAGAAGATATAAGTGAATACGAATAGAGCTAAGATGAGCTCCCAACGATGAAGCCGCTTTCTTAGAGGATAATGACGAACGATCATAGACAGCCATAAAGTGTAGAAAATGGCTGTGTCAACTAGAGATGTAAAACTAATTTCGACACCTATGGAAGTCAGTATTTCAAACTGAAAGCAAGTATTTTGCTTTCAAAATGGCAATTTTGCATATACCTTCCTGATGAAACGTTCTAGCTTTCCGGCTCGACAATATGTATGCAGAAATTTATGGTGATTCTTAATACAGGCCGGGCAATTGCCTTTGTTTGGGCATTTTAAATTAACGCACTGACATTTTGGATTCAAATTCGTCTCCATTTCTGTTAGAAGGAATTATTAGGTTCAATCCAACATCTTATTCGCTGATTCCAGCATGTTCTGTATTTTCTCATAGTTTTGATCATCGAATTCATCCAAAAGAAGTCCCCACTTTTTGTTTGATTTTTCATGGTATTCTTTATGATCCAAATAACAGACATGCCCCTTTTCGGTAAGCGTTAATTCAACTTTAGCTTCTGACTCTTTTGATATTGCTTTATTCACTAGGTTTTTTTGCACCAACTTACGGATCATCTGAGAGACAGCTCCATCGGATACTCCTTTGAGTACGGCAAGCTTATTGACTCCGATCCCCGGATTGTCTCCAATGGCTGCAATCAAATGAATCTCAGTTCGTGATAATAGAACACCGGCGCCATAATCTCTACTACTGCTTTCTATCTGATTATACTTATTTATGAACTGTTCAATTTGATCAAGTAACCTATCATAATCCCGCATAATTATCTACCCACTTTCTGTTACTCGTTGTTTTTCCGTGTCCATAATAAATTTGCAATTCACCAAGACCCGTTATTTTTTCTGCGCTTTTAAGCATTTCGTTCCTATTCTCATAAATGAGTGATACTCTCGGAGTCAGTATATTCATCAAGGCATCCCCAACAAAAATACAATCATCAAGCTTTATACCAATAGACCCTTCAGTATGTCCTGGTAACTCCAAAATCTCCGCATTCACACCATATTGATTAAGATGATCCCCTTCCTTCAAAAAGATGTCTGGTGTGAAATCTCTCATTCTCGCACCTTTTGCACTCAGTATGGAAAAAACACGTACAATATGACCGAGCAGTCCTTTCGATTTCATCTCACGACACAAATTGTCACGAACTAAATCTAAATCATATCGGCTCATAGCAATTGGTACATGAAGTTGCTCAGACAGAAATGCAGCATTTTGAATATGGTCTAAGTGACCATGTGTTATTACAATAAGCTTTACCGGCAGATCTTTACAAGCCGCTAATATTTTCTTCTCATTTCCAATAAAGCCTGTATCCACTAGAATTGCAGATCCATTCTGCTGAATCAGATAGCAATTTGAACCGGCTTTAATATGAGTTATTTTACTCATGTGGCCTCCTTGTATTTAGTTGTTATATAGTTTAGGTGATTAAATGTTTAGGTGCTAAAACAATTTCTATCACCTTATACATGGAATGTCAATATCCTTGTTAATGTGGACTAGTCAGTTTCATTCACCTTCATACTCATATTGAAGGTAGCAAAAATGCTTCAAGAAGCAAAAGTGAGGAGTGGAAGAAGAGGAAATCAAGCGAGAGTATTATTTGAACAAGCTGATAGCAAAACAACATAAAAGATAATACTTCTAATGGAGAATAAAGTTACTTAGAAGATACTATGTTAAAGTATAATTACTATCAGTCATAATCGGTTTTGGAAGTCTGAACGCAAAGTCTGAAAATGACTCTTGGGGATAGGAGCAGATATGAAAAGTCCATTGACAGTACTTTGTTATATTAAGAATCAAGAAAACTATCTAATGCTACATCGAACCAAGAAAGAACAAGATATTAATAAAGATAAATGGATCGGAGTGGGTGGCCATCTCGAATCGGGGGAAAGTCCACAAGAATGTCTTTTTCGAGAGGTGAAGGAAGAAACAGGACTAACGTTGCTAGAGTATGCTTTTCGAGGAATTGTAACCTTTGTTACGGAGACTGGATTTTGCGAGTATATGTGTCTGTATGAGGGATATTCCTATGAAGGCGAATTGATTGAGTGTGATGAGGGTGTATTAGAGTGGGTTTCCATTGATTCGCTCATCAACCTTAATCTTTGGGAAGGGGATTACATTTTTTTGGATTTGTTGAAATCTCATAAAGAATTCTTTTCTTTGAAACTTGAATATAATAAGGATAAATTAGTGAGTGCTATCTTAGATCAGAAGGAACTAGAACTTTTTGATATTTGTGATGAAAAAGGCGTATTAATAGGTAAAACAAGATGGCGCAAATTAGTGCACCAGTATGGAACTTGGCATCGAACATCTCATGTTTGGGTTGTTAGAAAAAAACATGGCTTATATGAAGTTTTATTACAAAAAAGAAGTAAAAACAAAGATTCATATCCAGGGTGTTATGACATTTCGTCTGCGGGGCATATTACAGCAGGTGGTGATTATTTAGAATCAGCAGTCCGCGAATTGAATGAAGAACTAGGTATAGTGGCTAAAGAAGATGAGCTTATTGAAATAGGTATTCGAAAAATAGAGTTCGAAGAAGCATTTGAAGAGGTTTTATTCATCGATCGACAAGTAAGTAAAATATATATATTAGAGATGGACTTGCCGGAAAAAGAATTTACATTGCAAACTGAAGAAGTCGAAGAGGTTATGTGGATTGAAATCAACAAGTGCATTCAGGGTGTTCAAAATAATCAATTCAAGCACTGTATCTTTATGGAAGAACTAGAAATGGTAAGAAAATGGTGTGAATTAGGTTCTCCCATTGTAAGATCGCTATCTTCAGATAAGAAGAAAGAATACTACAGAATCCAAAAGAATGATATTGAAAGTAGCTGATTGAAAGAACTCACCTATTAGAGAGGATATATTCTAGACTAATCTAGAAGGTATCCTCTTTTATTATTCTTAATGGCCTTAACAAATTTGGTCAGTAGTATTAGTATACGAAATATACTAACCGAATCGGTCAGGAGGTTCTTTAATGAACGAAGGTTTCTATGGAGTTTGCTCCATTTATAGATGTTTTTGGATGGGCAAGAAACGATTTCAATCATGACGTTGAAGTGATAACTTGCGGGTTTAATAAAGAAGTGGTTTCAACATTTGGAGTTCCCATAATTGTCGACAAAACGATAGAAGATATTGATGTAAGCGATTATGACGCTCTGGCAATACCCGGTGGTTATGAAGAATTCGGCTTCTATACCGAGGCCTATGATGAGCGGTTTCTGAATATGATTAAAGAGTTTGATAGTCAAGGAAAGCACATAGCCAGTATTTGTGTAGCCGCCTTGCCTCTTGGGAAAAGTGGTATTCTTAATGGTCGAAAAGCAACTACATATCATCTTCGTAACGGTGTCAGACAGAAGCAATTAGCTGAGTTTGGAGTCAATGTCATTCCTGACGAGCGGATAGTAATTGATAACAATGTTATAACTAGTTTTTGCCCAGAGACAGCAGCAGATGTGGCATTCCATTTGCTTTCTCACTTGATTGGATATGATCAAGCGAGTGAAGTAGCCAAAGCGATGGGGTACACAATATAAGAAGATTCGTCTGAATCCTTTTCGAGCATTATGTAAGAAAATCTACTGAATAATGCGTTACAATATTAGTAGTAAATCAATCGGAAAAGTTTATGAGTTTGGAGAATCAATATGGATAACGTAGTAGACGCTTTAATTGAAATTCCACTTCATTCAAAGAACAAGTACGAAGTCGATCACGAGACGGGGAAGATAAAGCTCGAAAGAGTTTTATATGCTTCAATGGTATATCCTGCTGAGTACGGAATTATTGAGCATACTTTAGCTCCAGATGGCGATCCACTTGATATTCTCGTGATTAGTGATAATCCGACTTATCCTGGATGTTATGTTCCTGCCAGAGTGTTGGGATACCTTGAGATGATTGACGGTGGCAAGATTGATTATAAATTGATTTCAGTTATCGACTGTGATCCGAGATATGATTCGTATCATGATCTTAAAGAGTTGCCCGCGTTTATTCTAAAGGAAATAAAGAATTTTTTTGATAACTACAAAGTGCTCCAGAAGGTAGAGGTTACTACCGGGGATTATCATGATAAAGAAGAAGCTGTCCAAATTATTGAAGAGTGTCGAGCTAGATTTCAGGAAGACATCTAAGCAAGATGAAGACGGATAAGGTTAGCAAACAATACTTTTCGAGAACCGAACTAATTATTTGGGGGCTATCGGTCACGATGGTAGCGCTTGGTTTCTTGATTTTTGATAGGTCGAATTATCTAGCCTTTCTGGCGTCGCTTATTGGCGTTTCCGCATTGATTTTTATCTCCAAGGGCAATCCAATTGGACAAGTCTTAACGATAGCTTTCAGCATTTTGTATGGCATAATCTCCTACTCGTATGCGTACTATGGTGAGATGATTACATATCTTGGTATGACTGGGCCGATGGCGGTATTAGCCTTAATTTCTTGGCTTCGTAACCCGTATAAGGGTAACAAGTCGGAAGTTGAAGTAAACAGTCTCAAAAGCAAAGAGTATTATTTTCTTGCTATTCTTGCTACTGCCGTAACGGTAGGCTTTTATTTCATACTAAAGTTTTTCAACACGCAGAATTTGATTCCAAGCACTGTCTCAGTAGCTACAAGCTTTGTGGCTACATATTTGACTTTCCGAAGAAGTCCGTACTACGCGATTGCATATGCTTTGAACGACGTGGTGCTGATAGTGCTTTGGACACTTGCCTGTATAGAAGATACATCATATATTTCAGTCAACATTTGTTTCATGATGTTCCTTCTTAACGACGTTTATGGCTTCATTAATTGGTCGCGAATGAAGAAGAGACAGCAGGCCTTAGGGTAGCCTTCTGCATCTCGAAAAGAGAGTCTAATCCTTACAGCCAGCCCTAGCGATTCTACTCGAGTAAGATTGCATTAATTAGAATGACACGGCATGTCTCATCGCTATTTGCTCATTCTGTGTCCTGTTTTTCGAAAGGAAAAAAGCCTAACCTACCATCATAAAGGAGGTCGTCAGAAATGGATCAAATCAAAATTGGTAATTTTCTATCAGAACTTAGAAAAGGTAAGCGCTTAACCCAAGAACAGCTAGCTACTAAGTTGAATGTTGCAAGAAGAACCGTATCTCGTTGGGAGACGGGGAGCAACTTGCCAGACATTGATATATTAATTGAACTATCTGATCTATATTCTGTTGACCTTCGCGAAATTTTAGATGGCGAAAGGAGAAACGGTAAGATGGAAGAGGAAATGAAAGAAACAATTTTAAGAGTCGCAGAATATGAGAACGAGGGCAAGAAACGCAGTTCGAGAGTTGTAATCGTATATTCTGTTCTTGGAATAATCGCTCTTATTGCGAACGTGGTAATGAGCGAATTAGAATTGCCTGAGACTTTCCTTACAGGTTTTCTTGAAGGAGCAACCTTAGGATTAGCTGTTGGAGCAATGATTTTGAGTATCATCTTCGCTACCGGAACAATGTCCAAGCTCTATGCAGCTAAGAAGAGGCTCGTTGCTAAACAGGGCAAGTAAAGCTTCTGCTTAGTGTAAGTAACTTAGGTGTAAGTGACTGAGGATTTTTTGCATCATTAAGAGATTCTGTGTTAACATTAAAGTCGATACGGATACGAAGTGCTATATTTCGTATCCGTATATTAAATTTGTAGGAGATTCTTGTGAGAGCAGAATTGATACTATAGTAATCACAGAAATTTGGAGGATGAGGCATGCCACATGTTGAGATTAGTTGTTATCCAGGTAGGACCGATAAGCAGAAAGCTGAATGCGCCGAAGGCGTAGCTGAGATTATAGCAAACACTTTGGGCTGTAATGTATCAGGTGTTTCTGTCGCCATAAAAGAAGTCAATCAGGCTGATTGGAAAACAGAAGTTTGGGATAAGCAAATAGTACCAGCAGAAGAATATCAACTGAATATTGTTAGAGACATCACTCAGCAAACTATAAGCGAAATATATCCTAAGTACTATCCATCTGGAGCAGTTGATTATTTCAAGGCGCATCATAGTGATAGTAATATATTGGCAGATATTAGAAAAGGAATAGTGTTTCTTCTGAAAGCTGATGGAGACTACGTTGGAACAGTAACAATTAGTGAGAACGAAATTAACAGGTTATTTGTGCGTCCAGAGTTTCAGCATCAGGGATATGGTAGAAGATTGTTAGATTTTGCCGAAGAAGAGATTAGTAAAAACTATAGCGAAATTGTTATAAATGCTTCGTTGCCGGCCAGGAAAATCTATCAAAAGCGTGGATATCATGAAACCGAGTATAACCAAATCATAACAGATTCCAAAGACGTCCTTTGTTATGATGTCATGAAGAAAAAGTTCTAGTAAGGAGTCCTTAATGAGAAAAGTACTTGTAACTGGTGGAACTACATTTGTTAGTAAATATGTGACTGAGTATTTTGTAAATGCAGGGTTTGAAGTTTACGTAATTAACAGAAATACCAAATCACAAGTTAAAGGTGCAATACTAATTGAGAGTGACAGGCACAATCTGGGAAGCAAATTAAAGGATATATTTTTCGATGTTGTTGCTGACATGACAGCCTATAACGCTTTGGACATTATTGATTTACTTAGTTCACTGGGTTCTTTTGGGCAATATATAATGCTTAGCTCAAGTGCAGTTTATCCGGAATATGGAGCTCAGCCATTTCTTGAGGAGTCTTTGAAGGGCGAAAACAAGTTTTGGGGAGCATATGGAAAAGATAAGATAGAAGCCGAGAATGCTTTGCTAGACATAGTAAGCGATGCATATATTTTAAGACCACCATATTTGTATGGTGCAATGAACAACGTATATAGAGAAGCTTTCGTATTTGACTGTGCCATTGAGAACAGGAAGTTCTATCTGCCAAAGGATGGAAGTATGAAGCTCCAGTTTTTTCACATTAAGGACTTATGTAGATTAATGGAAATTATCATTAATGATAAACCAGAAGACCATATTCTTAATGTGGGTAATCCAGAAACAGTATCAATCAAAGAATGGGTAACTAAGTGTTATGAAAGCATAGGGAAAGAGCCAACATTTGTTGAAGTTCATTCCCAAATAGAACAAAGAAGCTACTTCTGTTTTTATGATTATGAGTATTACTTGGATGTTAAGCGTCAAACTAAAATATATCCACAAACTATGTCATTAGATGAAGGCTTGAAGGATGCTGCCAAGTGGTATTTGGAAAGTAGTTCTGAAGTAAACAGAAAACCATATATTGAGTATGTTGACGCTAATCTGATTACCGACTACCCGACAAGGAGTGGAAGCAATGAATAGCAAAGAGAAACATTTGCCTATCTTAGGTATAGGACCACTACTTTGTTTTCCTGCTGAGTGTTTGTAATCTTTTTCGAAAATAAGAAAAACCTCTAACGCCCGCGAATGTCTTCACAATTCATACCCACAATAAAGTGGGTAATTGTCACTCCAGAATACGTGTTATACGATTATTAGATAATTCGCGTATGAGGTGTGATAGTCTATGAAGAAGAAAGCGTTACTATTAATTGATATCCAAGATGTATATTTTACTCCAGGACCGATGTTGCTGAACAAGCCTATAGAGACAGCTAATAAGGCCGCCGCATTGCTTGAGCGATTTAGGAATGAAGGCAAAACTGTTATTCATATTCAGCATGATTCTAAATTGCTTTCAGGTATTAATAAGAGAGTGAAACCAATAAATGGAGAGAAGATTATTAATAAGAAGTTCCCAAGTAGCTTCTTAAAAACGGATTTTCAAGAGTATCTTCAGGCAAATGGAGTTGAGCATATTGTTATTGCGGGAATGATGTCCCATATGTGTGTGGATACAACCACAAGAGCATGCCAAGACTATGGCTATGAAGTGACTGTAATAGAAGATGCCTGCACGACAAAGAGCTTGAATTTCAAAGGCAAAACAATACCAGCGCAAATTGTTCCCGAAGTCTTTATGGCATCATTAAAGGGAAATGGAAAACTATTATCCTATATCAAATGAAAGATGGGCCTCAGTCTCTGTCTGAATTAGAAAAGGGAATACAAGGTATTTCTCAGAAAATGCTTTTAGCGCAGCTTAGCGAATTGATTCAGTTTGGTTTAGTTGAGAAAAAGGAATTTTATGGTTATCCTCTTCATGTGGAATATTCTATTGCGAAAAGAAGAGGGCGAAAAATGCTTGAAGCAATTAATATTATGCAGATGGTCGGAATTGATTATATGGTCGAGAATAATATGCAGGATACACTAATCTCCAAGGGGATTGTCACACCTGAGCAACTTGATCTTGAATACCAAAAATACAATTAATAAAGGAGTATTTTATGAAACTGCTAGTTATCGATATACAAAAAGGAATAGCAAATGATGGGCTTTTTAATTACAATAATTTCATTAATGACACTAATAAAGTAATTAATGCAGCAAGAGAGAATAATATTGAAGTTATTTATGTCCAGCATGATGATGGTCCCAAATCAAATTGCTCTATTGGAAATGAAGAGTTTGATATTGCAACACAAGTTGCGCCAAAAGCTGGTGAGAAGATTTATGTTAAGAATATTAACAGCTGTTTTGGAAACCAAGACCTCACTGAATATCTAAGTAATTCTGACGAAGATACTCTGATGATTGTCGGGTTGCTTACAAATTTCTGCATCGATGCTTCAGTCAAATCTGCTTACGAGCGTGGATATCAAGTAATTATTCCTCAAGGAACAAATTCTACATTCGAAAATGAATATATGACAGCAGAAGCTACATATAAGTATTACAATGAAATGATGTGGCCGAATAGATTCGCGAATTGCTTATCTGTGGACGAGGCTATTCAGTTAATGCAAGAATAGTAGGCAGATAGAGATAGATTTCTATTGCTTAGGGAGGAATTATGGGACTGTTTTCAAAGCCAGAATACAAAGAAACCAAGATGCCAATACGTTATGTTGAAGATGAGCAAGAGCTCAAAGATGGATTAATTAGTTTAGAATCGTATTCGAGTGTTGAGGGTATTACTAAGTACTTTTATTGCTTATATGGTGTTAAAAATCCGAGTCTCTATGATGATGGTTTTTTTGATGCTATGGTCTCGAAATTAAGAGCTAGCGAAGGCCATGCGGTACTTGTTCGCTTAAAATACAAGAATGAGAAACTGAAAGATTTTAATTTGGATCTCGATGATTTGGCTAAGGAATTTGGAGATGTCGGATTTTTGCAACTTGATAGATTGGCTTGGGGGATTAATGATACAAGTAGTGTTAAAGAGCGATAAATCTATAACAAGAAGCCGGAGATTTACCCGAAATCCATATTGCCAAAGGTCCAAGAGTATTACAAAATATTCCGACTGACATGATAAAGGAGACCAATATGAAGACTTTAACCAAGAGAATTTTATCGATACTTGTGCTTGTCTCGATTATAGCTGGAGCTACTTCTTGCGATTACATGGATAAGCTTAGAGGAGTAGACAGTTCTACTGATTCCACTTTTGAAGTAGGGTCTGAAACTACTGATGAGACCGGCGTAGTATCGCCAACGATTAATCCAGACCTTGAGCCTCTATCTTTTCCGGACCACATCTATACTTCTGATGAGATTCATCCTGAGCATGAACCAGGTGATGTGTCTGGACAAGAAGCTTTAGATTTACTAGATTCACTTGAGACAGATTTCATTCAATACATTTGTTCTGATTACATTAAAGCAGTTATTTATTTCGATGAACCGGAAGCTTATGGAGTCAGCTTGGATAACCCTAGTTGGGGTGATGTTATTTCTGATCCAGCTGAGGATAATGCTTTCTATCAAGGTATTATCGATGAACTTCTAACAATCAATTATGAAGATTTATCTGGCGATGACAGAGTCTTTTACGATAAGTTTCTATATGACTTGGAAGAGTCAATATATGTATCGTCCTACAATGGATTCTCATACATTATGCCATTTTTCAATCCATTAACTGGACCGCAGACTGAAGTTACTCTCATACTAGATGTTCTATCTTTCGATACTATTGAGGATGCGCAGAACTACATAGCTTTAATTGCTGATATGGATCGCTATTATGCAGATGCTTGTGCATATGAGCAGATGAGAGCTGGTTATGGATATCTTGCTTCTGATAGCACCTACGAAGAAATTGCAGTTTCTTTCGATAATCTATTTGCTATGGAAGATGATTGCTTCTTATATGATTCATTCGAGGAGAGACTTAATAATATCGAAGGAATTACCGATGAAGAAAAAGCGACACTTGTTGAGGAGCATAACGATGCTATGCATGATCATTTCTTCCCGGCTTTTGAGCAGTGTGCAGAATTTTATAGAGGCCTTGAGGGAAGTGGCGGAAGTGACTTAGGTCTATGTAACTATGAAGGTGGACAGGCTTTCTTTGATGTCCTCTTTAGATCCTATGCGAATAGTGAGCGTAGTGTTGAAGAGATTACTAGTCAGCTAGACTCAGTATTAAGCAACTTGATGCCTTATTACTCGAATCTAGCATTACAGCTGTATGATGGTCAAAACCCCACAGATAATGGAATTGAGTATATGAATCACGATTACTCTGTCGGTACTATGCCTGAGAACCTTGATTATCTAAGCGAGGCAGTAGGAGCTGATTTTCCAGCACTTCCAGAACATAGATACAATTATTTTGACATTCCTGTAGAAATGCAGGCAAACTTTAGTCCTGCAGCTTATCTTGGATATCACTTGGATAGAATGGACGAGAACTTGGTAATTAACAATCCGGCTTCTGTCTCTATTGACCTTGGATTAATTACCGCACATGAAGGATATCCTGGGCACATGTTCCAGTCTGTTTATACTCGTGGCGCTTCCGACCATATCTATATGTCACTTGGGGCATCTATTGGATATGTTGAAGGCTGGGCTACATATGTTCAGGAGTACTCAGTTCAGTACTTCGCTGAGGACAATGTGGCTAGACAAATTGTAGCTATGAACCAGAACTTGAATTCACTTCTTCTCGCGAGAGTGGAAATTGGTATTCAATATGAAGGCTGGAGTGATCAGGATTGTGTCGACTACCTTAATAGTAACTTTGGTGGCGCAATTTCAATTGATGCCGTGTCTGAAATGCTGAGCTTGATGTATCAAGTGCCAGGGTACTTCAGTAAGTACGCAATTGGCTACATGAACACGATGACAATTATGACTGAAGCACGTAATGAGTTTCCTGAGGCTACTGATCTTGAAATTCATACAGCATATCTTGAAGCTTTGTCAGGAACATTTGAGCAAATTCAAGTCAGAATGTTCGAGATTCTTTCCGAAGGTTAATATGCTCGAAAAGCATCTTAAGTATTAGAAATTCACTGATTGCACGGCCAACTAAGTCGGTCGTGCAATTATATTTTTTTAGTATTGCCACAATATTGTTTTTGTAAAAAAAACCTTGTGTTATAATCAATATAATTATATAAATGTCGGAGGAGCAATTCATGGCAACATTTACGCGCCTAGCTAGTACACTTACGGCGAAGTATTTTCCTTCACAATCGTTAACAGATGCGTTTTACATAGATGGACGTTTATTCGGTAAGAGAGAAATCAGGGGTGCCGATATCACAATAGATAAGGAAGAGAGAGGCTTTTTCTTTTCCGTATTCTCACACCCAACTATTCCGGGTTACGAGCCGGGCACCATGCCTCCATACGAGCCACAACTTCGTGCGACATGCAACGAAGTGAAGTTTGGTCGTAAAGAGATTGACGGTATGATAGAGGGATTTCTTTCTACAGCCGTTGATGTTACAGGTAAGATGAAGCTTAGAGACAGCGAGAACAGAAGCCCATATTTCTCTGGAATTATCGTTCATGATGCTGAGGCATTTGCAGTAACTATTGGAAGTGGCTTAGCTTTCCTTTATAGAGATGATACGTTATTCCCATTAACTGATGCTGGAATAGCGATGGAACCAATTGATAGTTTTGGTAATCGTGTTAGCGATTTCTTCTATTATTGTTCGTCTAAGACAGCAAATGCTCTTTGGTCGAACTTTTTTACGCTTTCAGTAGATGATTGTATTGTTCTATGTAACAAGGAAGTTTACGATGCTCTTGGTCAAAGAGAGCTACTTCGTATCCTTGAAGAGGCTGATGATCAATGTGATGCGGCTGGTTCGGTAATTACCCAAGCATCAGCTAGAATGCCAAACACTCCAATGCAATTCTCCATTTCTTTTGTAGAGAGCGTTACTTCTAATGAGAAGAAGGGTTTGTTTGGATTCAAGAAGAACAAGGCTGACAAGTATTCTGAAGATATGAGCATCAAGTCTACTTGTGAAGGTGGAGTTGATGGTGCAGCTGCTGAAGCAGTTGCTTCTGCAGGCTTTACTACAGGACTTAACAATGTTACAAGTGGCGCTGCTGCTACAGCTGCAGGTGTTGCTGGTGCTGCAGGTGTAGCCGGCACTGTTGGTGCAGTTGGTGCAGCTGGTGTTGTTTTTGGAGATACTGCAACTAATGTAGGACCAGTAATACCAAATGTTAATCAGCAAGCTTCTTCCGACAAAGGAATAGAAGTACCTACAACAATCGAACCTACTCCACCTGAAGCTAATGTTGAGTTCTTAGATACTTCAGTAGGAGAGAATAAGGTAGTACCTGAGATAAGTGCAGAAGAAATGATGAAGTCTCTATTTGGCGAGATGAAGGCTACTTCTGAAGCTGATAAGATAGTTTCTGATGAAGCTAATACAGCAGCTGCTGATGCTATTGTTACTTCTAGCTTAAACGATATTGCTGATTCAAGTGCAAGTGTTAGTGCAAGTCCTAGTGAAGGACCTAGTGAGGCAGCAAGTCCTTTTGTCTCGACATTCAATCCATTTGATGTACCTGAAACTCCTGTCATGGAGCCAATTAATACGACAGTAGTTGATGCTAGTGTAGTAGCTGATGACATGGACAAGACTAAGCCGGTTGAAGGATTGCAATCTTTGTTTGTTGATTCGTTATTCTCTTCGAACTCCGTTAAAGAAGGCGGAATTATTGAGGCTTCTCTAAAAGATATGAAGTCAGAGGATATTAGCTCAACTGATGATACTAAGATTGCAAGTGATGGCGGAGAGATTGTTTTCGCGCAGAAGGCAGCAGAAGAGGTCAATCCTTTTGTAGGTCCTATTACTACAGTTAATGAGACTTTTGATCCATATAGTGTTGGAAGTTCCGACCAAATGCAAAGCACGGCTCCACTTGTTTTCGAGGATAAGAAGGATGAGATACCATCCATCATCGAGAATAAGCCTATAGAAGTTGTGGATGCTCCTGAGGCTATTATCGAAAGCGAGAATCTTAAGGACGAGCCGGAAATTGAGGCTCCTCAGTATGGATTCGAGGAAGTTGAGTACAAGGCTCCTTCAGAAGAAGAGAAGTTGAAAGTTGATTTTCCTGAGACGAATAAGATTGAGAGTGCTCCTGTTGTACCTCAAGATAATGGTGACTTCGTCCTTCCATTTGCAAACGGAGCGACAACTATTCCTGAACAAGTAGCTACTACGAATGACGCAGATATCCCTCAGATGCCTATATATTCGGCAAATGATTTCGAGGCTCCTATTTCTAATGAAGCAAGTAGTGGAGTGTCTGAATCTCAGAGCGAACCATATATTGTTGGACAATATGGATTTAATGAAGAGAATGCAGCGCCCGATTATCAGCAAGGCTATCAAGATGCACAAACTCAAGTTCCATATAATTCATATGGTGCGGAGTCTTTTGAGATGCCTAACCAGAACCAGAATGCTAATTATGGATATCAGACTCAACCTCAACAGCAATATGATGCGAATGCTTATCAACAGTATTCTGATCCTAATGCCGCGTATGGACAAGGAGCATATGATTATCAGAACCCTGTTCAAGGGAATCCTGTTGCTAACGATTATGCTGTCGATTCCAATTCAACTGGCACAAATGAGGATGATTGGATTAACAATATTCTAGGCATTGATGAAGATGCCTTTGGTGCTGGCGCGGGTGCTTCAGCAGCTGCTGCAGGAGTTGCAGCAACACAAACTGCTAATGGCATGGCTGGCGCAAGTGCTCTAGGAGGTGAGGCTGGAATGAGTAACGGATACTATCAAAGTGGCAATTCGTCAAATCCATACGGACAAAACGCGCCAAGAACTAATTCTGGTCGTCCAGGTGGAAGTCATCCTTCTAGTGGTTCTGGAAGAGGCGGTAATGGTGGGAATAAGAAGTATTTTGGATTAACTCGTAACGGTATTATCTTTATAGGTATTGTAGCAGTAGTTCTTATTTGCTTTGTTATTGTAATTTCGCTAATTGTTAAGGCTTGCGCTGCTGATGATAAGAAGAAAAAGTCGGAGGAAACTTCTACAACTACCGCGACAATGCAGACAGTTGAGACAACTCCACCTGTAATTGACCCGGCAGCTCCAATAGGAAGATTTGTATTCTCAACGAATATCGGATATCGTACGTATAGAGACCTTCTATTTAATGTTTATAACATCCAAATTGAAGACTCTTCCGATGCAAGAATAGCTATTATTACTACTTATAATGGACTCGATGCCTCTTATCTTCCACAGGCCGGTGACATTCTTCTTCTACCTCCAGTAGAGATGATTAATGGAACAATGGCTGTTACGACATTTGGCTCAACGGCTGCTGCTCCAACTGGTGGAGTTACTGGTGAACCTTCTATCGGCGATTCTAGTTCTTCAGGAACAGGGGACACAACTACAGGAGTGTCGCCAGAAGTGTCACAAACGACTGCTGCTGGAACCTAAGTAATTTTCTTTTTGCGGTTTTTAATTAGGGTCGCTCTGATATATTTCGGAACGACCCTTTTTATAGCAAAAAGCTTGTTCACAAATACTTCGAAAGCGTGTAAAATCATATAGTTATTGTAAATTGATATAACGGAAGAGGAACACAAAATGCATAAGAAACTTTTTATACCTGGTCCTGTTGAAGTTGGACAAGATGTGTTGAACAAAATGGCAACTCCTTTGATCGGTCATAGAACTAAGGATGCTATTGCTTTGCAACAGAGTATATCTGAGAAGTTACAGAAGGTAATGAGAACTCAGAATACTATAATTCTTTCAACATCATCCGGAAGTGGTCTTATGGAAGGCGCTGTTAGATGCTTCACAAAGAATCGTGCAGCTATATTTTCGATAGGTGCCTTTGGAGATCGTTGGTATAAGATGTGTGTTGCCAATGGCGTAGAAGCAGATTTGTTTAGTTCCGAATTGGGACAAATTACTACACCAGAGATGCTTGAGAGTGCACTAAGTACCGGAAAGTATGATTTAATTACGATTACTCACAATGAGACAGCTACTGGAATTCATAATCCTTTGAAGGCTTTGTCTGAGATTTATAAGAAGTACCCAGATGTTATAGTTTGTGTCGATACAGTATCTTCTATGTCAGGCGATGATATCCCTGTTGATGAGCTGGCAATTGATGTTTGTATAACATCTTCACAGAAGTGTCTTGGACTTCCTCCAGGATTGGCTATTGCAGCTGTATCTGATAGAGCTGTAGAGAAGGCTAAGACAATTAACAACAGAGGTCTATATTTTGATTATGTTGAGTTAGTTAAGTTTGTTAAGGAGAAGCCATATCAGTATCCTTCTACACCTTCTATTTCACATATGTTCGCTTTGGATTATCAATTAGATAAGATTCTTGAAGAAGGTATTGAGAATCGATACAAGAGACACTGCATGTTAGCTCAGATTGTTCGTGATTGGGCAACAAAGAATTGCGAATTGTATTCAGATCCAGAGAATCTATCAGTTACTGTTACATGCATTACAAATACACTTGGAATTTCTTTCTCTGAGCTCAATAAGGCTATGGGAGAGAGAGGATACCTAATCAGTAATGGTTATGGTGCTTTGAAGGATAAGACTTTCAGAATAGCACATATGGCTGATACTACTGAAGAAGAGATCAGAGAGCTCCTTAAGAATCTCGATGAGGTTATTGTGGAGTTGAAGGCGGCACAAGCAAAGTAATTAACTACTAATGGAGGTTTGCGTTATGAAGATTCTAGTTACAGAGAGCATAGCAGAGGATGCTATTAATTATCTTAAAGATGAAGGGTTCGAAGTTGAAGAATATCTTGGACATAAGCAAGATGAGATTGAAGAGTACATTAAGGGCTTCGACGGACTAATTGTTCGTTCAGCGACAAAGGTTAATGAGACTTTACTTGCTAATTCAGATTGCTTGAAGGTTGTAGGTCGTGCTGGAAATGGTATCGACAATATCGACGTAAAGGCTTGCACAAACAAGGGTGTTATTGCAGTCAACACTCCAGAAGCTAACATCATGGCTGCTGCTGAACTTGCGGTAGCTCATGCATTTGCGATTTTTAGAAACATATGCGTTGCTAATGAAGGTGTTCATAATGACGATTACAGACGTGGAAATTGGATTGGTAACGAGCTAGAGGGCAAGACTGCAGGTGTTATAGGACTTGGACGTATTGGTTCTATTGTTGCTAGAAAACTCAAGGGAATTGGAATGACAGTTATTGCTTACGATCCACATATTCCACAGGAGAAGTTTGATAAGGTTGGCGTTAAGAGATGTAAGGATTTAGAGGAACTGCTTAAGGAGTCTGATCTAATTACGCTTCATACACCAAAAAATAAAGAAACACAAAACATGATTACGAAGAAGGAACTTTACATTTGTAAACGTGGAGTTAGAATTATTAATGCTGCTAGAGGTGGCTTGATTAATGAGGTTGATTTGGCTGAGGCTTTAGCAAGTGGTCAAGTAGCTGGCGCAGCAATCGATGTATTCGATATAGAACCAAACTATAACAAGGAACCTGGAACACAGCAGTATGAGAATGTTCTTCTTACAGCTCCAAATTGTATTATTACTCCTCATCTTGGAGCATCAACAATGGAAGCAAATCACAATGTAGGTGCTAAGGTAACAGAGCTTGTTGCTAAGGCTCTTAAGGGTGAGTTGGTTGCAGCGATAAATATGCCTTCTTTCTCCGGAAATATGGCTACTATCAAGCCATATATCTCTTTAGCTGAGAAGCTAGGAAGACTTTACTATCAGGCTGAGAGTTCTGCAATCAAGAAGATTGAAGTTGTTTATAGAGGAGCTCTTGCTAGTCAGGAGACTGGAATTATTACACTTAGTCTTCTTAAGGGTATTCTTGAGGGGATGGGGAATGAACATGTTACTTTCGTAAATGTTCAGGAAGCTATTGAAGATTGTGGCATTGAGGTTGTCGAAGCTAAGACAACGCAGATTAACAAGTACAATAATCTAATCAACGTTAAGTTCTACACGGATGACGGACGTCAGCTTGAGCTTGATGGAACAATTTTCGGACAGGAGACTGAGGTTCTAGTTTCATTCTTTGGATATGAGATGAACTTCCAGTTTGCAAATACTATTATTGCAATGCAAAACAAGGATGTACCTGGTGTGATTGGAAAGGTTGCTACTATTCTAGGTAGTCATGACATTAACATTGAGTGCATGCATTGGGGTCGTAAGGCAGACAAGAAGGAGACAGCTCAGTCTTTTGTAGCTGTTGAGAAGCCTGTATCTCAGGATGTTATTGATGAGATTGCAAAGGTTGACGGCGTTAACAGAATTTCTCTTCTTGAGTTTAATTGATATTGTTTTTCGTTAATTATATGTATTTAGAAATAATGAATCCTCCAAGTTTCGACTTGGGGGATTTTGTTTGCTCATATCGAAAATAATGGAACTATGATTATAGATGCGAAATGATATAATCGAAGTATGGATAAGAAGATAAAATACAAAATAGACAGACTTGTCGATATAAAGGCTTTTGATATTGAGAAGCGATTTTGGCATATTCCGGCGATAATTTTTGCAGCCATAGCAGTGGGCTTTAGCATCAAGAATTTTGTTAATTCGCAGGGATTGTTGCCAGGTGGCTTTACAGGATTGTCTTTACTTATTCAAGAGCTATTGCGCTCCTATTTGAAAATTAGTGTTCCATTTTCAGCGATATACATTCCGATGAATGCAATACCAGTAATTGTCAGCTTTAGATATATAGGCAAACGCTTTACTCTGTTGTCGGTTCTAATGATTGTTCTGACTTCAATAGTAAGTGATGTTTGTCCAGACTTTAATATTACTGATGACATTCTGTTGTGCGCACTTATTGGTGGTTGTCTTAGTGGCGTTGGTGTTGGAATATGCTTACTTGCTAATGCGACTAGTGGAGGCACTGACTTCATTTCAATTTTTATCTCAATGAAGTATGGAAAAGATGCATGGGGATATATCTTTGCTGGTAATGTTATTGTTCTATTGATATCAAGTCTTGTATTTGGAGTAAATGGAGCTATGTACTCCATTATCTTGCAATTTGTGTCGATGACGGTTATTCAAATGATGTATCGACGGTTTCAGAAGGAGACATTGCTCGTTATTACTGAGAAACCCGATGAAGTATATAAGACGATTAAGAGCCTTTCCAATCATGATGCTACATGTTTTCGAGGAGTAGGAATGTATGCCAAGAAGGAGAGGACGATGCTTTACTCTGTACTTTCGAGTGATGAAGTGTCGAGAGTCACTCAAGAGATACATAAGACAGATGACAAGGCTTTTGTGAACGTGCTTAAGTCTTCGCAGGTAAGCGGCCAGTTCTATCAAAGACCATACGAGTAGGAGATATTGGATGAAATATCATTTTGAGAATAAACAAGGCTGGATGAATGATCCAAATGGTTTGGTGTTCTATAAGGGCAAGTATCATGCCTTTTTCCAGCATTATCCATATGCTCCTCGATGGGGGCAAATGCATTGGGGACACGCGGTTAGCGATGACCTTATTACGTGGGAAGAACTTGATATTGCTCTGTTTCCGGATAGGGAATATGAGGATGAGGGAGGATGCTTCTCAGGTTCAGCTATTGTTAAAGACGATAGATTATGGTTGTTCTATACTTCTGTATCGAAGGCGATGGGACAAACACAATCTTTAGCGTATTCAGACGATGGGCTTACCTTTACCAAGTATGAAGGTAATCCAATAATTAAGGAGTCGCCCCTAAGTGATAGAAATAATTTTCGCGATCCGAAGGTATTTAAGTTTGGCGAAGAGTATCGAATGGTAGTAGGAGCTGGAATAAATAATGAGGCTTCAATTGCGCTATTCAAATCAAAGGATTTGATTAATTGGGATTTTGTTGGAGCGATTCTTAAGGATATTAAGTATGGATCCTGTATTGAGTGCCCAAATCTATTTGAGGTTGATGGGAGATGGGTGTTGATGTTCTCATCTATTAAGGAGCTTCCTCATAAGGTGTGCTTTTCGATAGGTGATTTTGATGGAATGAACTTCGTACCAAATGGTTCTGGAGAAGATTCTAGTATCGAGCACTACCCGATAGAGACGGGACCAGATTTCTACGCACCTCAAGCATTCATCGGTAAGAACGGTGAGGTGATAGTAATTGCATGGATGTACAATTGGACGCGCCTTCAAGGTATTGGTCGTACTCATGTTGGAGCATTTACTATTCCTAGAGAGATGAGAATCAATAAGGCTGGTAAGCTTACCATGATGCCAATTTCTGAAGCTATGAGATATGTAGTAACAGAGAGCCCGTATGTGTCCTATGATAACGGACTTTTTCGAATACAAAATGATGGAAAAACGGTTTATTCCAAAGCAATGAAAGAAGCCCCAGAGATGCTTGTTTTGCATGACTCTGAGGCCGTTGAGGTTTTTATTAATGGTGGTGAAGAAACTATTACCGCCTATATTTGAGACTTTCGCTTAACTTATTCTGCTACTTCTGGAGTAACATGAATTACCATAAGAGTTCCGTTGGTATAGACTTGCTCACCAATACATAGAAGTACTTGTGTATTATCACAGCCGAAGGCCTTGAATTCCAAATCACCACAAACGATATATTCTATACCATATCTGTAAACCATAGATCTCGCTACAGAAGGGTCGTTTGTCGTGTAAAGCGTAGTAATATCAGTATGCCTAGGAGTTAAAAACAAGTTCCAAATATCATGATTAGGGTCGGATACTAGCGTATCACTTTCTTCATCCAGTATTCCGTGGAATCTCCACAACCACTCATGCGTCTGCCAACCACACACAGTTGGAAGACCTGTATATGAGGAGATAATGCAATTGTCAGAATAGGAGTATCCATAAGCTTCGCATATTGTTGGCTGACCTTCGACGTTCTCGTTGAACCACTGAGCGCATGCACCATACTCGGCCAAGTTTCCATTCTCGTATATCAAAGCATCTGAACTCGTATATTCTTCGATGTAGGCTAATCCATTTAATGTCTTGTAATTATCCAGAGTAATTTCTCCGCATCTTTGTGAAAGAGATACAAGTGAATAATTTGCAGGAATCAGTAAGAGGACACAGCAAACTAAGCCAAAAATAAAAGTAACATTGCTTAATTTACCGTCTTTCTTTACGATTATGAACATTCTTGTTACGGCATAAGCTATTACTAGTCCAAATATAATGAATGCAGCAAAAGTGAATTTGAACATAGTATTGGCGCGGAGGTAACCTGATGTATAAATATCACGAACGTAGAATATCTCTGGCGCTATAATCATAATAAAAGCAACGACACTCATACCACATACAAAAACATCGATAATATTGCGCTGACCAATGAACTTTGCAAGTGGATTAGAATAACCGGAAGAAGGATCCTCGAAAATTGGCGTCTCAGTAATACCACTTCGTTGCATCGCAGGGCTCGAGCGCAAGTGGTTCTTGAACACAATGGTAAACACTATGAAGACAGCGCATATGAAAAGCGAAGTGCCCCAAACAATAAGGAATTGATACAAAGAAGTGCGATTCTTAACGAGGCCAAGCATGTTCGATATCATATCAAAATTCGCATTAAAAGGAAGTGCGACTAAATTAGCGATGCAGAAAACCAACGACATGCCAACACCTGTTCTAGAGAACGCACTTGGTCTAATACAATTAAAAATAAAAACGATAGCTAATACGAAGACTTGTAGCACTAGGTGCAGGGCGATATTCGATGAGAACTTGAGATATACCGTTAGAATTCCCAATATAGCGAATACAAAGCCAATGATTCCAGTAGGATATCCAAATAACGAAGGAGTTCGTTTGATATTAACTATTAGTAAAGTCATGGAACAAAATGCAAAGTAAATTAGGAAATCCCAGTAGTTACACATCATTGCGCAACCGAGAAACAATCCCAATCCAATTACGTAAATATTTAAGAATATGCCCTTTTCTTTTGCCATTGCATTCTTAAGCCAGGAGATAATTCTAGGTCTAGTTCCTTTAAGTGAGAAGTATCCGGCATATAGAGCTAAAGACTTGTTATCTGGGGAGGTTGCTCTTGCAACTATCGCAATGCAAATTGAAACGATAACAAGTACTATCATCATGGAAATGTAGTGAGCATGCAAGTCGCCAAGCAGGTATGAGTAGAAAGGAAATTCGTGAATGGTGTAATCGCCTTGACTAATTATATTGCCCGCAGCATCGACGATTCTTGAGTCAGGATTATGACCAATAAAACGAGTGCTATTTGGGTAGAAGAAGGCGTCGGTGGTACCTACGTTGATTCCCATATCCGAGAAAAAGGAGAGGAATCGATTTCCAAAGCTATTCTCATCATAGAAAAACGAGTGAGAATTTCCAAAGATCATCGTCGTAAAGCCCGACAAAATACCGACAACATAACGGAAAACCTTGACACTTCCAAGATAGTTATATTGCGATGCACTCTCAACCAATTGAGTTCCAATTACGAAAGCTAGCATAAAAGGAATTCCTAAGCTCGAACATATTGCTAGGTTGTAACCTGCTTCAGGAGTAATGGATGAAACCTTAATTATCATAGTGTATAAGAATTGACCGAAATAGTAATAATTGATGTTGTAACCAGATAGCCACATATCCTTAGCTGGAAGCTCGGTTGAACGCATCATAGACATTACAAATCCATAGTCCATAAATTTTTCTTGACCGTTGATGGCTGAGTTAAAGCCCTTGAAGAAGCAAAGCAAAACAAGAATCAGAGCAAAAAGAGTTTCCTCAATTACTATTCGCTCTATCACTAGTGGCTGCGAAAGCTTTCTGAAGAAGTTGTCTCGAAAAGGCTTAAATCCATATGATATCGATCCAAGAACGACCAAAGCTATTATTATACCAACAAGCGAAAAGGGAAGAAGTTTCAAGTAAGAGAATGTCCATACTACGACGCCCGTTAGTAATATTCCTATAGGCTTAGACGTCATGTAACAACCGCTTCCAAAGTCCTTGAACAAGTAAAACGTAATAGGCAAAGTAATTATTCCAAAAAGGAAGAGAACTAGAAACCAGTTTAATACGTAAACCACATCGCCCTTCATAAGGACAGTTCCTAAAAGTAGGAGAGCAATAACTGGAATTAGAAGAAGCCATAATTTCTTAGGTCGGTTGATGGAGATTCTTCCATTAGAGAGCTCAGAAAGACGTTGCATTTATCGTCGACCTCCACAAGTCATATTAAATATTATATATAAGATAATATGCTAATTATTTATTAAACACTATACCATATTTAAAAAGTTATAAAAGCTACGAATTGACTTTACTATGTGCGTAGAGTACTATAATTGCGATTTGAACATATGCTTTTTAGGGAGGAAATTAAATGTATACTTTAGTATTAATTCGCCATGGCGAGAGCCAGTGGAATCTTGAGAACCGCTTTACAGGATGGACAAATGTTGACCTTTCTGATAAGGGCGTTGAGGAAGCAAAGAACGGTGGAGAGCTTCTTAAGGCAGAGGGATATTCTTTTGACCTAGCTTACACTTCATATCTTTTGAGAGCACAGCACACATTGGATCTTGTTCTTGAGTCAATGGGTATCAAAGGCCTTCCTATTACAAAGTCATGGGAATTGAATGAGCGTCACTATGGTGCACTTCAGGGCTTGAACAAGGCTGAGACAGCTGCTAAGTACGGCGACGATCAAGTTCTCGTATGGCGTCGTTCTTATGACATTCAGCCACCTGCACTAGAAATTACTGACGAGCGTAATCCAGCTCTTCAAGATCTTTATAAGGACGTTGCTCCTGAGAACCTTCCTTTGACAGAGAGTCTTAAGGATACAGTAGCTAGAGCAGTTCCTTACTACAACGAGGAGATTCTTCCTAAGCTTAAGGCTGGCAAGAAGGTAGTCATTGCTGCACATGGAAATTCTCTACGTGCTTTGGTTAAGTATTTTGATAACCTAAGTGAAGAAGAAATCACAGGTGTAAACATTCCAACAGGTGTACCACTAGTTTACAAGTTCGATGATAATGACAAGGTTGTTGAGAAGTTCTATCTTGGCGATCAGGATGCAATCGCTGCAAAGATGAATGCTGTAGCTAACCAAGGTAAGGCGAAGTAATTTACCTGAAGCTCTTGCAACAAACTGAAGAAATAAATGACTCCCAGAATACTATTAATTAGTTCTGGGAGTTTTGCTTGTTTTGATTTACTTTTCTGGCACTATAGAAAACACCTTAGTTTCCTTAGTTACCTTTACTTCCTTACTCGAAAAGTTCCGTCGACAAATATCTATCTCCTGTATCGGGAAGAATTACCACAATATTCTTGTTCGAGCTTTCCTCACGTTTAGCTACTTCAATAGCCGCGTGACAAGCAGCACCAGAGGAAATTCCAACCAGAAACCCCTCCTTTGTTCCAATCATACGACCAACCTTGAATGCGTCCTCGGCATCAACAGTAATAATCTCATCATATATTGAAGTATCCAGAATGTCTGGAACAAAACCAGCACCGATTCCCTGAATCGCATTCGGCCCGCTTACTCCCTTTGAAAGAAAAGGACTTGAAGAAGGCTCAATTGCTATTACTTTGATTGAAGGATTCTTCTCCTTAAGGTATTTGCCTACACCTGTAATTGTTCCGCCAGTACCTACGCCAGCTACAAAATAATCTATATTACCATCTAAGTCATCCCAAATCTCAGGACCAGTTGAAAGGTAATGTGCTTTTGTGTTAGATGGATTTGTGAATTGCCCAGGAATGAAGCTGTTTGGTGTCTTTCTCGCAAGTTCCTCTGCCATATCTATAGCGCCCTTCATGCCACGCGTTCCATCTGAAAGAACAAGTGTTGCGCCATAAGCCTTCATTATCTGTCTTCTCTCTATAGACATCGTGTCAGGCATTACAATTATTACTTTATAACCGCGAGAGGCGCCAACTGCCGCAAGCCCAATCCCCGTATTTCCTGAAGTTGGTTCAATTATTACTGAGTCGTCTTTAAGAATTCCAGCGTCCTTAGCGTCATCAAGCATTTGCATTGCTGCTCTATCTTTAATTGAACCTGCAGGATTTAGATATTCAAGCTTCGCGAAAAGCCGAGCCTTAAGACCAAAAGCCTTCTCAATATTAGTCAATTCCATGAGTGGAGTCTTACCAATTAGTTGATCAACGGAAGTAAAGTACTTAGCCATACAAACCCTCCTGCAAAAGCCACTTAGCCATTGATTTCGTTGACTAAAGGCGTAATTATTGATTCTTTTTCGACAAATGAAACATCTTGTTCTAATCTCTTCTTCTCTTCGTTAAACTCGATCTTTGCAACGATAGAATTTGCAAGAGCCACAACATTTTCCATCCTATTAGCCGGTTCATCGGTTGTAGCATACTTTGATAGTCCGGATGAACAGAGGAAGAGATTCTCCATAGGAGCTGATAAATCCATCTCTGGGAAAGAATCAAATCTAGCATATCTAACTTTAGTTAGACGCCAGCTTTTAATATCCGTTTCTCTTAATGTAGGATACAATTTTCGAAAAGAAGTAAAATAATACTTCATTATCGTTGCCTCATCCTCAATCCAAAGTGGGTCAGATATTGCGCACTCGCCGACTAGATAAACAACGTTTCCACCATATCCACGTGTTCCAAAGCATAGCGAATGGTTGATGACCTTTTGGAATGGACTATCCTTAGCGCTTCTGTAGTAAACCTCTGAGACTTGCTTCTTAAGAACCATAAGTAAACTAATTTGTGGCTTGTAGGTAACGTTCATTAGCTGATCTCTAACGTTCATCTCAATTGGAAGACCGTGACAAACATTTACGAACGGCCTGCAAGAACCTGTAAAAATCACATAATCGCTCTCGATAGATACACGATTTGAGTCAGAAAGGACGCAAGTAGTTTTAAATGTATTCGTCGTAGGATCCTTGGTTAATTCGGCTACAGTGCAAGAGTAAGAAATCTTTCCACCGTTATCTGTGATGTCTTGAATAAGCATGTTGATAAGGCTTGCAAAACCCGACGCAAAATATCCAATTTTTCGTCCAGAAGCATGTCCATGCCAGTAAGAATTGAACCATTGAAGCTTGTCACTAAGTCCAACTTCTTTAACTAGCGCTAGTAATGCATGGTCCGTCTTTCGAAGATGATGAGGGAGTCTTTCTAGATACTCATTACCAATCTTGGCAGACGCAAGTAGACCACCTGGATAGGTAACCTCTTCGACAATATGAACGGTATAACCAGACTTAGTAAGTCTCATTCCGCAAATAAGACCAGATAGACCAGTACCTACTATGCAAACGCTACTCATACTATTCTCTTAGCCTCAATGTAGAATCTCTTCTCAAATGCTTCTCCCATCGAAAAAGTTTTTCTAGGGAATACGCCTTCAGTCTCAATAGTTCCAAAGAAAGAATTCTTGCTAACGTTAGGAAGCAGAATTCCGCAATTTCCAGCCGTAGCCAAACGCCTTACCGAATCTTCGCCATGAATGTAATCAACACTTATCGCGCCATTTGATTTCTCTACCAAAGAGTCAAGTAGCATCTGAACTGAACCAACTGCTAATGAATGCTTTGGTTTTGTAAGGATGCAATTAGTGTCACTCATATTAGTGCCCACAATTGTAAAACACTGACAAGATAAACTGTCGCAATTGTTGCATTTCTCACTTGTAAATGAGACGGAACAATCTGCATAGAACTTCTTAGCTTCCTCAATTAAACTAGCCGCATCGCATCCGAAGACCACTCGATGAATTGGTTCGAACTCCAAACCCTTATCGTGAATATTGACTACCTCTGCTAGAGCGAATCTTGCAGGGTGCGACTTTCTTTGCTCATCATTTAAAGATGCCTTTATGCTATCCCAATGTGCCTTGGCAGAAGCAAGCGAGTGGTTGCCATCTCCAACCGCGAAAAGCATGCCATCTTTCGATACCTCACACAAAGTCTTGAACGCAGCGATAATACCATCGAACACTTCGCTATTACTATCAACAAAATATCCCTTGATGTGTCCTGACTGGCCCCAAAGATCTGTATCGTAAATTGCTTTGTTACTAGAAGTAATCATGGCATCCCAAGCCTTCTCGATGACGTTTCCGTTAGGATCGTCAAGAAGAAGCATAATGTGTGGAAGCTCAATAGGACTATTCGCTCTAATCTTCACGCGTGGGGGAATTCTACTAAGAACGGTTCCTTCAGTAGCACGAATTCGCTCCTTGTTGCCTTTCTCATAGCTATATTGCTCAAGGTCAACGGAAATAACTAGTCCTTTTCGAGAAGGATGAAGGGAAGTTGCTCTATCTAGTACAATAAATCCGTCTTCAGTCTCGTTCCAAATGTCACCATTAAGGTATTCAGATGCTGTCTTCTTAATCGACAAAAGTCTATCGGCCTTCTTAGTCTCGTCCTCTTCTAGAAAAGCCTCCGGATATATCAAATTCAAAGTCGAAGGACTATCCTTCACGCCTTGCTCGACAGCTTCCCAATACTCTGGTTCAGAAGTATATTGATCACAGGCAATTACTGCCCATTTCTTCATATCGATAGTCTCTTTTGGAATCAGAATTGGTGCTGCCGCTACAGCTATATTCTCGAAAATCTTCATAAACATCGCTCCTTGTTTAGTGAAGAAATTATAACACGCATGGAACATAAATATGACTATAAATGCTTGAATTTAATATATTTTCCTTTTTCGAAAAGATAAAATCACAGCATGATTATGTTTTTACTTATTTTACTTTTTATTGCATTTATTAGCCTAGGTCTTCCTGATGCCCTGGGAAATATTGCGTGGCCTCTTATGTACCTCGATTTTTCTGTTCCTTTGTCTTCGTCAAGCTTGCTTTTTTTGCCTGCTATGTTAGGCGGAATTATCTCCTCGCTTATAGCGGGGCGCTTAATTAAGAAGTTTCGACCAGGGTGGATTATCGCGATAAGTTGTTTTTTGACAAGTGTAGGAATGCTTGGAATTTCATTCGCGCCTTCGGTACCATTCGTAATTCTAAGTGCTTTGCCACTCGGCCTTGGCGCTGGTGGAGTTGACGCGACAATAAATGATTTCGTTGCCAAGAATTTCACTGCAAAACACATGAACTGGCTTCACGCTTGCTATGGTATTGGCACGACCATTGGACCTGCTATCATGCTGTATGTAATTCAAACGACAGGTACTTGGCGAGCAGGGCATAGAACGGTTGCTATCATTCAGGCTTGTCTAGGAGTTATTTTTATTTTAACAATCGGAATATGGAAGAAGACTGCTCCTGCTCTCAAGGAGAGGCGCAAGCATAATGCTTTGAAGCTTAATCCTGAAGATGTGATTCCTGCGAGTTGCGCAAATCCTAAGAAGGCTATAGCTAGGCAAGTAATGGCATTTGCTGTCTATACAGGACTTGAGTCAATTATCGTTACCTGGGGTACTACTTATTTCAATATCGGCCTCGGCAATGAGCTTATTCTCTCGGGTGAGACCGCAACAGTTTACTTTTTTGCATTTGTAGTAGGCAGAATTCTTGCTGGTTTTATTGTCAATAGGATTGGACTTAAGAGAATTGTCTTTATTGGTATTTCCATAAGTTTTGTTGGAATCATCATGATACTATTGTCGTCCTTCTCTATATACTTTGGAATGATTGGAATGGCTTTAATTGGTATTGGCTATGCTCCTATTTATCCATGTATGATGCAACAGACGCCTATACTGGTAGGCAAGGAAGCATCTTCAGTTGTTATTGGTTATCAAATGGCAGTATCTAATCTTTGCTTTACTTTGCTTCCATTCGTAACTGGACTATTTGGACAATATATTTCTTTGTATGCAATCCCTGTAGTACTTGGAATTCTTGCGGTTACATTCTTCTTCATCAAGGTTGTTCCTGAATTCGACAATTGTCGAAAAGTGTCATCAATTGTAGAAAATAACCCAAGCAATACTTGATAACATTACCTTACGAACAAACAAATACATTCGGAGGTAATTTCTTATGGACAAAGAGAACACGTTAACAATTCTGACCAAACAATTCATTATGGATGTAATTCCTTGCTGCGAAGAACTTAAGAGTATGGGACAAGCTGTATTTGCATCATTACTTGAGACTCAAGCTTTGTCTCTCGACTTTGCTTCAAATTTTGCAGCTAGTGCCTTAACTAAGGAGAAGTTCATCTCTCATATTGAAGATGGTTACTACTCTTCTGGTAAGATCGAGCAAAGCTTGAAGCTCCTTGACGATATGGATATGGGTTTCAAGAATCAGCCAATTCTACTTGAAAGCATAAATAAGATTCATCGTATGTTTGCTGCCTCTTATAAAACAGCTACAAAGAATCAAACGAGCAAAGAGCTTGAGTGATAACGCCATCAATACTTGTATATAGGTCACGCATGAATGAATCGACGATACATACTTAGTACGATTGTCGATTCTTTCATTGCTTACAATAAGTGTACGAATAATGGTATATTAGTTGTATTGCGTATTCTTCTTATAGCGGAGGTGTGATATGGCTAATAACAATTTGCAAAAGCAGAAGATTCTCCTTATTTTCGAATACTTCCTTAAATATGTGAGTCCTAATGATTCTCTTGGAGTCACGATGAAGGATATAAATGCTTTTCTGGCTGCTCACACAAATTCTGTGGGTTTTGAGCGCAAGTCAATTAGTAGTGATATATCACGCGTCAACGAGTTTGTCTCTGAGATGTTTGGTGTCAAGCATATTGGAGAAGATGATTTTTGGATTTATTGCGAAGGCAAGAGATATAAAAGGAGAGAACTAATCAATGAAATTTCTTATGATGAGGCATGCTTAATAATAGATGCTATTAGCTCTACTCCTTTTGTTAGAACTAGCCTCAAGGACAAGATAATCGAGATGTTTCCTGTCTATAAGCTTAACTTGTACACGTCGCTATGTTCGAGCGAGAATGCTGTATCGAAGTACCCAGCAGGAAATAAGCTTACGCAGTATATGTCTTGTATTAGAAGTGCCATAAGCGATAAGTCTGTAGTATCAATTTACTATGGTCAGAAGCTAGCTGGAGCTGTAGTTGACACTAAGAGACACGTTCTGTCTCCTATAGCTATGGAATGGAAGAATAACAATTACTACTTGATTGCAATAGATAATGAGTTTTATAACGCCTTTGTAGCAAAGAGGGAGTATGTTGAGGAAGAATGTTCAAAGCGCTCGCTTCGTAGATATCGAGTGGATAGAATTGCTTCTGTTTCCGTTGAACAAAAAGGACACAAGTATGTAACTTGTGATAACCGTCATGTGGAGGAATACATCCAAGGATCAACAAATGCTTACTTTGATGTTGAGGGGATAGAAGAGAACATCTATTTTGAACTTATTAGTGATAATAGTAATACGTTGCTAAGTGCATTTGATGTTTTTCAAGAGCATGTAACCGTCAAATCGATACTTCGTGATGCTCATAATAATGGACGAATTAGTTTTTTGGTAAGAGCCAGCATAACTCCTACGTTGTGTTCGGAAGTCCTTCGCCTATACACATTTAATAGTGCGAATACGACGCTCGATATTGTAATTGATAATAAAGACGGTGGAGAGAAATTAAAGAAGATGCTTCGTAATTACTTGAAGCTAGGAATTAAATCTTGTGACGGCTTAGAAAGCAATGAATAGGCGACATTATCGTGTTCGACTAATTGCATTATAAGTAGTTTCGTTTTATAATTTTTCAGTTCATTATATTATAAATATGGCGAGTTGCCTTAACATAACAAAATAGGAGATATATTATGCAACCATTGGGCTTGAATGAAATTAGAGAGAGATACCTTTCGTTTTTTGAATCGAAAGGGCATTTGCGTTTGCCATCCTTCTCGTTGGTACCTCAAAATGATCCATCGATCTTACTTATCAATGCGGGAATGACTCCGTTGAAGCCTTATTTTACCGGTGCTCAAACTCCTCCTTGCCTTAGAGTTACTACATGTCAGAAGTGCATAAGAACTCCAGACATTGAGAATGTTGGCCACACTTCTCGTCATGGTACTTACTTTGAGATGCTTGGCAATTTCTCTTTTGGCGATTACTTCAAGCCGGAAATTATTCCATGGGCTTGGGAATTCTTAACTAAGAATCTTGAGATGCCTGAAGACAAGCTTTTCCCATCTGTGTTTGAAGAGGATGATGAGGCTTTTGCTATCTGGCGTGATGTTGTTGGGGTTCCTGAAGAGAGAATCACAAAATTGGGCAAAGCAGATAATTTTTGGGAGCATGGAACTGGTCCTTGTGGTCCTTGCTCTGAGATATATTTTGACCGCGGTGTTGAGAAGGGTTGCGGAAGCCCTGATTGTTGCCCAGGTTGTGAATGCGACAGATTCGTAGAGATCTGGAATCTCGTATTTACTCAATACAATAGAGAAGCAGATGGTTCGTATACACCACTTGCTAAGAAGAATATTGATACTGGTGGAGGACTTGAGAGATTCGCTTGCGTAATGCAAGGTGTTGATAATCTTTTTGAAGTTGATACAGTTCGAAAAATTCTTGATACTGTATGTGAGAAGGCTAGAGTTACATATGGAGAGAATTCAAAGAATGATGTAGCTATACGTGTTATTACCGATCACATGCGTTCATCGACAATGATGATTTCTGATGGTGTATTGCCTTCTAACGAAGGCCGTGGATATGTACTAAGAAGACTTATGCGTAGAGCTGCTAGATTTGGTCGTATTCTAGGTATTCAAGGCACTTTCTTAACGGATATTGCTGAAGTAGTAATTAGTCAAAGCAGTGAAGCTTATCCAGAATTAGCTTCCAAGAAATCTTACATAATGACTGTAATCAGCAAAGAAGAGGAAGCTTTCTTTAGAACCCTAGAGGCTGGAACTGAAATATTGAACGATTTAATCTCGAAAGCCAAGGCTGATTCAGGAAATGTTACTTGTATTTCTGGTTCAGACGCTTTCCGTTTGCATGATACTTACGGTTTCCCTCTTGATTTGACTAAAGAAATCGCTTCTGATGCAGGTTTAAGTGTTGATGAAGACGGCTTTGCTTCATGTATGAAGGAACAAAAGGATAAGGCTAGAGCAGCAACAAAGGCTAAGACTAGTACTGCTTGGGGTGGACATGAATTACCTAGTGAACTATTGAAGGATACTTCTTCTACCGAGTTTGTTGGTTACGATTCTCTTTCTTGTGTTGCTAACTTAATTTATCTCTTGAAAGAGGATGATGAGGGCGCTTTGCAATTAACTACACAAGCTTTTGCTGGTGATACTGTAATTGCGATATTTGATAAGACTTCACTTTATGCAACAATGGGTGGTCAACAGCACGATATTGGACGTGTTAGCGCAGGTAATTTTGTAGCTGACGTTATTTCAGTTGATAAGGATGCTGCTGGAAAATATCTTCACACTTTGAAGATTACTAGTGGAAGTATTGAGGCGAATTCTAAGGACATCTCAATAGTATCCGATGCAACTAGTAGATTATCTACATGTCGTAATCATACTGCTACTCATATTCTTCAGAAAGCACTAAGAATGGTTATTGGAGATCATGTAGAGCAAGCTGGTTCTTTTGTATCAACAGATAGACTTAGATTTGACTTTACACACTTTGCTTCAATGACTGACGAAGAGCTTGATCAAGTAGAGCGCATTGTTAATGAGCACATTCTTGCTAATGAAGAAGTTATTACAAGAGTAATGAAGCTTGAGGAAGCTCGTAAACTTGGAGCTATGGCTTTGTTTGGTGAGAAGTACGGAGAGACGGTTCGAGTTGTTACTGTAGGAGACTTGGATAACCCCTTCTCTATGGAATTCTGTGGTGGTACTCATCTAACAAATAGTAATCAAGTAGGTCAATTCAGAATCATTTCCGAGACAGGAATTGCTTCTGGTGTAAGACGTATCGAGGCTTTAACAGGCATAGCTTGTTATGAAGCTAATAAAGAAGATCGTAAGCTACTAAGCGATGTTTCTTCTGTATTAAAAACAACTAAAGATCTACTAGTTAAGAAGGTAGAAGGTCTTCAAAGTGACATTAAGTCTCTAGAGAAAGAAATATCCTCTCTTAACAAGGCAAAGGCTTCTGATGAAGCTTCCAAGGTAATTGATTCCGCTATTCAAGTAGCTGGATTTAATGTAGTAGTTGCAGACGTTGAAAGCGAGGACGCCGCTTCACTTCGTGATATGGCTGATGGAATCAAAGATAAGATAGGAAGCGGAGTAGTTTTTCTTGCTTCTAAGGGTAATGACAAACTCATCTTTACAGTAATGGCAACAGCAGATGCAATTAAGGCAGGCGTTCACTCTGGTAACATTGTTAAACAGGCTGCAAGTGTAGCTGGTGGCGGCGGTGGCGGAAGACCTGACATGGCCCAAGCTGGTGGTAAGGATATAAGTAAGCTTCAGGATGCTTTGGATAGTGCTATTGCTACAATAAAAGCACAACTTAAGGCATAATTAGAAAAGACAGGAGGCAGATTATGTGTTTGTTTTGTGATATAAGGGACAAGAAGATACCGTCAACAATCGTTTATGAGAACGATTACATCTATTGCATTAATGACATCAAGCCTGTAGCTCCAGTGCATGTTTTAATTATTCCAAAGAAGCATTTTGACGATATTATTGACATGTCTTCAAGCGAAGAAGGAATCAAGTATATTGGCGAAGTAACTAAAGCTATTTCTGAAGTAGCGAAGCTTAAGTCCCTAGAAGATGGTTTCCGTGTGATTAACAATTGCAAGGAAAATGGTGGTCAGACAATAATGCATGCACACTTTCATTTGATAGGAGGCACTAAATTATCGGAGAGGATTCTATGATAATTGATGTCGAAGGCTTGATGGGACAAAGAGCCCTAAAGTATTTGCGATACACTGAGAAACCTAGCAAAGAACAGCTTGAGCTGCTCTTTTCTAGTTTTAGCGAGATTCAAGAAGTAGAAATGATTGAATCTGCTCATAAGTATTTTCAACTTGAACTTTGTGATGGCAAGTACGCCCTTAAGGATAGTCAGATAAATATAGATTATCCGCCAATACAAAATATGTTGGGAAAGAAAAAATCTGATAGTGTTTGTATTTTCTTATCTACGTTGGGTATAGGCGTTGATAGAAGAATCGAATCGTATAAGGATAGCAACCCTTCAAGGATGGTACTACTTGATGCGTGTGCGAGCTCATACATTGAGAGCGTTACGGATGAATATCAAAGAAGTCTTGGCCTTGGAGATGAGACCTTTAGATATGCGCCAGGATATGGAAAAGTGCCACTAATAATGCAAAAGGAAATTTTCGAGAGTATTTCGGAATTCCGTAAGCTACATGTTGAACTTGACGAGAATTGCATAATGCATCCTTTTAAGTCAATGACGGGATTAGTTGGTTTTAGAAGCAAAGAGGGAAGAATATGAACAGAAGTAAGGAATTAGTTGAGATTATTGGAAAGAGATTTCTGATTTCCGATGGAGGTTTTGGTTCGATGCTTCAGAAGCATGGAATTAAAACTGGCGACGCGGGATTGAATATCAACAATCCTGAGGCAGTAATTCGTATCCACGAGGCTTATCTGAACTGTGGTTCGCAAATTGTCACGACTAATACTTTTGGTATTGATAGAATTCACCTTGAAGGATCAGAATATAGCGTTAAACAGGTGATAGCAGCAGCCATTACGAATGCAAAACAAGCTATTACCAATACTTCAAAAGATGCCTTCATTATGTACGATATGTCATCAACAGGAAAGCTTCTTAAGCCATTGGGCGATTTGGATTTCGATGAAGCTTATGAAACTTTCAAGGAACTAGTGGATTTTGCCAAGAACGACGTAGATGGATTTTTTATTGAGACTTTTAGCGATTTGTATGAGATGAAAGCCGCAATCCTTGCAATAAAAGAGAATTGTAATCTGCCTGTTATTGCTTCCGCTACTTTTTCTAGTAATGGAAAGATGCTTACAGGTGCTTCGCCGATTCAGGTTGTTACGATGCTTGAAAACTTAGGCGTTGACATGTTAGCAGTAAATTGCTCGCTTGGCCCTAAGGAGTTATTGCCTATTGTCGATCAAATTCTTTCTGTTGCTACTTTACCTTTTCTAGTACAACCAAATGCCGGGCTTCCTAGATTTGATGGCGTGAATACTTACTATGAAATTGATCCAATAGAGTTCGCTTCTTATATCGGACAAATGATAGATATGGGAATTGCTGGTTTTGGAGGTTGCTGTGGAACTACTCCGGAGCATATCAAGGCATGTATAGAAGAGTCTTATAAGCATGAGTTCTCTTATTCCCCGAAAAACAATGCGACTCGAGTAACGGGAACCATGAAATGTGTCGAGATAGGTAATCGTGTGATTTGCTGTGGAGAGCGACTTAACCCGACCGGCAAGCCAAAAATGAAACTTGCTTTAGCTGAAGGAAGACTAGATGATATTGTCACGGAAGGAATAAAGCAAATAGAAGCTGGAGCCAAGGTATTAGATGTAAACGTTGGTATTCCTAACATTGATGAACCACAGATTTTGACTGATCTCATTATCAAGTTGCAAGAATTAATCGACGTTCCTTTGCAAATTGATAGCTCTGACCCTGTTGCACTTGATAGAGCGTGCCGTATTTACAATGGAATTCCTCTTGTTAATTCCGTTAATGGTAAGAAGGAAGTAATGGACAGCGTATTTCCTATTGTTAAGAAGTATGGTGGCGTTGTCATAGGATTATGCATAGACGATAAAGGTATACCCCCGACTTCAGACGAGCGTTTCGAAATAGCGAAAAGTATAGTTAAAGAAGCCCAAAAGCATGGTATCCCTTCGCATCGAATTATCATAGATTCTCTTGTGCTTACAGCAAGCGCTCAGCAAAAAGAGGCAATTGAGACAATAAAGTGCGTCTCAATGGTCACGAAGGAACTTGGCCTTGGAACAACTCTAGGTCTAAGCAATGTGTCTTTTGGTCTTCCCAACAGGCCTTTAATCAATAGAACTTTCCTTGCCATGGCTATGCAAGCGGGCTTGAAGCTACCAATAATGAATCCTTTTGATAGAGAGCTAATGGGCACAATAGATGCTTATGAAGTTTTAGGTAATTTTGACGAAGGAGCCTCTTCTTATATCGAAAATCATAAGGACGATGTTTCAACTGTGGCGAGTTCATCCAAATCGATTAGTAGCACATCAGATAATTCTAATGACGATAGTAATTCTGCTAGTGTTCTATTTGATGCTATCGTTAAGGGACAAAAGACGCTAGCTGTTGAAACTGTCAAGCAAATGAAGGACATAGCGCCCCTTGATGTTGTGTCTTTGCATATGATTCCGGCTCTAGACAAGGTTGGCGCAGATTATGACTCCGGCAAAATTTTCTTGCCGCAGCTTATGATGAGTGCTGAGACTGCCAAGCTGGTTTTCGATGTTCTTAAGGAGAATATTGATTCTGGAAATGACAATAAGAAGGGCCCAATTATCCTTGCAACAGTTGAAGGAGACGTTCACGATATCGGCAAAAATATTGTTAAGGTTGTCCTTCAAAGCTATGGCTTCGAGGTTGTCGATTTAGGAAAAGATATCAAGGCAAGTGAGATCTACGATGCTGTCGTTAATTACAACCCAATAGCAGTAGGCCTTTCAGCACTTATGACAACTACTGTAGTTTACATGCGAAAAACGATAGAACTTCTTCGAAATAAGGGTATTAAGATACCGGTTATTGTAGGTGGAGCGGTTCTCTCCCAAGATGTTTGCGACCAAATTGGTGGAGATTACTATGGCAAGGATGCTATGGAGACTGTAAGAATAGCCGAGACAATTTATAACAAAATAGATAGGAAATAAGATTTACAATGGCACGAATGAGAGCAAAGAAGAATATCCCAGATCGTTTAGAAAAATGCAAAGAGCGATGGTTTGAATTTCCCGCGACAAACAAAGGGCAATGGCGAGGGGTATGTAATAAAGATTCAGAGACAAAAGTATTCTTAGAAATAGGTTGTGGCAAGGGCAAGTTTGCTTGTGAGACTGCAAGTAAGAACCCTGGCGTATTATACATTGCAATGGAGAGAGATACGTCGGTTACTTTAGCTGCAATTGAGAAGGCCCATACTATGGAAGTTCCTGATTTGTATTTTGTTAATGCAGATGCTCAATTCATTGAGACATATTTTGCCAACGAAGAGATAGATCGAATTTACATCAATTTCTGCGATCCATGGTCAAGAAAGAATAAACCAAAGAGAAGACTAACGTATAGAGATTACCTTGAGACTTACAAGAGAATACTCAAGCCCAACGGACAAATCTTCTTTAAGACGGATGACGAACCTCTATTTGAGTTCTCCTTGGAGGAGTTCAAGGCAACTGGTTTTACTTTTAATGCTGTAACATATGACCTTCATTCAAGCGAATTTAATGAGGATAATGTCAGAACTGAATTTGAGCAGAAATTTGCTGATCAAGGAATAAAAATAAAGGGTGCTATTGTTACTTCACCAAGCAAGTAAAAGGAAGCGATTCTATCGTTTGAAAATCGTTTGCTAGAGCGACAGAACTTTTTTAAATTTACACAAAAAATGTGAAAATAATGGAAGGTTTTTCGTTTTTCAATATGTTGTAATAAGAAGAACTCTGTTGTAAAATTTTTACGGTGCGTTTGAGCACACACAGAAGTATATATCCCTTTTAGGGAAATTAGGAGGATATTAATATGGCAGTAAAAGTTGCAATTAATGGATTTGGCCGTATTGGTCGTCTTGCATTCAGACAGATGTTTGGTGCTGAGGGTTACGAAGTAGTAGCTATTAACGATCTTACAAGCCCAATGATGCTTGCTCACCTTTTGAAGTATGACTCTGCACAGGGAAATTACGCTCTTAAGGATTCAGTTACAGCTGGTGATGATTCTATCACAGTAGCTGGAAAGACTATTAAGATTTATGCTGAGAAGGACGCTAAGGATCTTCCTTGGGGTGCTTTGGATGTAGACGTTGTACTTGAGTGCACAGGATTCTACACAGCTAAGGATAAGGCTTCTGCTCATATTGATGCAGGCGCTAAGAAGGTTGTTATTTCTGCTCCAGCAGGAAATGATCTTCCTACAATCGTTTTCAACGTAAACCACAAGGAACTTAAGGCTACAGATACAGTTATTTCTGCTGCTTCTTGCACAACTAACTGCTTGGCTCCTATGGCTAAGGCTCTTAACGATCTAGCTGTAATTAAGTCTGGTATCATGAGCACAATTCATGCTTACACAGGCGACCAAATGGTTCTTGACGGCCCACAGCGTAAGGGTGATCTAAGAAGATCTCGTGCTGCTGCTGTTAACATCGTTCCTAATTCAACAGGTGCTGCTAAGGCTATTGGTCTTGTAATTCCTGAGTTGAACGGCAAGTTAATCGGATCTGCTCAGCGTGTTCCAACACCTACAGGTTCAACAACAATTCTTGTTGCTACAGTTGAGAAGACTGTATCAAAGGAAGAGATTAACGCTGCTATGAAGGCTGCTGCTACAGAGTCTTTTGGCTACAACGAGGATGAGATTGTTTCTTCTGACGTTATTGGTATGACATACGGTTCACTATTCGATGCTACACAGACAATGGTTGGCCAAGATAACTTGGTTCAGGTTGTTTCATGGTACGACAACGAGAATTCATATGTTAGCCAGATGGTTCGTACAATTAAGTACTTTGCTGAGTTGAAGTAATATTTTTCGAGCTTAATCAAGAGAATATTTGGAGGTTCTAATCATTTGATTAGGACCTCTTTTTTCTGTCTTATTGAAAGAAGTATCAAATAATTGTATTATTCGTACTGATGATGAAGGTTATTAGACATCTAATTAAGAGAATAGATAGAAGACTTGAAGATAAAGATCCGAACACCGCTTTGATAGCGATGGCCATTGTAGCTAATGCACTGATGACTGTCGTGAAGATGATATTCGGTATTTATCTTAGTTCTGGCTGGCTTGTAATAAACGCCATGTACTTTTTGGTTATTGGTGTTGTCAGATACTATGTCATGAAGAGATATATTTTTTCTAAGTCGGTTGTGGATAGAAAAGAGAAGTATCACTTTGACTTTAACGTTCACAAAATTGGTGGTGCGCTAGTGTTCTTTATTGGAAGTACATACTCGCTTACATGTGTAAGAATGTATATAGTAGGTGACGCTATTACCATCAACGGCATGCTTGTATATTTCTTTGTTCTTTTCAATGTAATTAAACTGGCTTTTGCTATTTATGGAATGATTATTACGCGCAATAAAGAGAATTACATAATTCGAACGATGAAGGTAATTGGCATCATTGATGCTTTTCTTTCTATAGCAGAGACTGCATATGCAGTAATGTCAAACTTAGGCTATGAGTATGCTGCACAAGCCAGTTCGATAATTGGAATGGTTGCTAGTGTTGGCGTATTAGTTAGCGGTCTTGTTATGCTAAATCGTCAGAAAAACCTGAGAGTTTTGGAACGGTTGTAAACCCTAGTTTGAGGGTATATAATGAAATTCACGGCGTAATGGAGGGTATGATTTATGGCACTTTTTGATCCAAAAGCGAAAGCAATTTCTAACCTGCAGAAGACCATCGATGAGAAGAATTTAACTATCACTAAGAATTATGACAAAATTGGCCGACTATATTATGGACAATACAAGGACATGAACGTTGATGTAACGACGGACATTAACACTTGTTGCGAGGCTGTTAGTAAGCTTATTGATGAGATTAAGGATTGCGAGAAGAGAATTCTTTTCGAAAAGGGTTTGAAGCTATGTCCTAATTGTCACAAAGAGAATAATCTTGAGTATGCGTTCTGCTTCGCTTGTGGTGCTAAGTTTGGTACTAAGGAAGAAGAGTTGCATGCTTCTGTTGCTACTCCTGTTGTGGCAGAAACTCCAGTTGTAGAAGCGTCTGAGACGCCAGTTACACCTAAGGAAAATTGAATATTTGCTATTCGAATTTATACAAATACAAGGGCGTGAGAGATTCAATCTTTCACGCCCCATCTTTTTAATTATATCATTTTTTCAAATTAATAGACGGAATCCTTGTTACCATATATAAACTTTTTTTGAATTACAATTGAGACATGGAGGAGACTCCTAACACATTTACGGAAGGATGTGATTCTATGAAAATCACTACAACAGGTAAAGGCATTCGTATCGGAAAGCGTCTTGAAGAAAGAATTACGGGAAAGATGCAGAAGTTTGACAAGTTTTTTGGTGAGGAGGGTAGCTTTAACATCAAGATCAGACCAGAGGGAAGTGTGATGGTAGTTGAAATTACACTTAAACTCGATACTAAGATATACAGAGCTGAGGCTCGCGATGAAGAGATTCTAACAGCAATAGATAAGACAGTAGATAAGCTTGAGTCACAGATTAGACGTCAGAAGACAAAGTTTATGAAGAAGAAGAAGGAATACCCACAGATTGTGAGTTTCCTTGAAGAAGAGCCAGACACGGACTTTGATTTTGAGATGGATGATGAGAAGAAGATTATTAAAAGGAAGTCTTTTGAGCTTCGTCCAATGACATCAGAGGATGCTATTTTGACAATGGAGATGTTGGATCACACATTCTTAGTTTACCTGGATGCAAATACAGATAACGTTTGTGTAGTCTATAAGCGTAAGGACGGAAATTACGGTCTAATAGAACCAATATACTAATCCTTCCGGCTAACTCTCAACTTAACGTAACTTTTGCACAACCGTCCGAGCGCATTCTTGTGACCTCCTGGGTTTCCAGGAGGTCACTATTGACTGAAAAGGTTTCATTGGTTATAATTGACATCGTTATTATGCTTACGCGCGAGGGGAGGGATGGAAATGTCAGAAATCAGAGTTAAGGAGAATGAATCCCTTGACAGTGCGTTGAGAAGATTTAAGCGTTCATGTGCTAGATCTGGAGTACTTGCAGAGGTACGTAAGAGAGAGCACTACGAGAAGCCTTCAGTTCGTCGTAAGAAGAAGTCTGAGGCAGCTAGAAAGAGAAAGCGCTAATTTATTATGTTACGCATACCGATGTCACAATGTGGCATCGGTTTTTTATTGCTCAGAATTTGATTTTGTATATATAGTTTGGCTAGTTTTTGGTAAAATCTAATCAAATGATTTAGTGAGATGTGAGTATATGTTGTTAATTGGCAAGACGTGGAGAATCGCTTCGCCCGAGTGTGTGGATGAAAGCGTAGATGTTGCTAGCTTTCTATTGACAAATCGAGGGATTGAGAGCGAAGAGGAGAAGAAGGAATTTTTGTCACCTAATTCTTTAGCGTGGCATGATCCTTTTCTTTTCGAGCAAATGAAGCAAGCAGTAGATTTGATTGTAGATGCTATCGCAAACAAGAAAAAGATTCTTATATATGGCGATTATGATGCTGATGGAGTGGCGGCGACGTCGATTTTTGTCAGGTATTTTAGGAGCCATAACTGTTATGTCTCATATTTAGTACCAAGACGCACAGAACATGGATATGGATTGACGGATTACATTATTGATGATGTTCTTGAGGCAAACCCATATCTGTTGATTACTGTCGATTGTGGAATTTCGAATGCGGATACTATTGAGCGAATCAAGCAGGCGGGGATTAAGGTAATAGTTACGGACCATCATACAGTTCGAAGTACAGTGCCTCAGGCTGACGCCGTGATTTGTGCGAAGGTTGATGATTGTAAGTATCCATTTTTGGAGTTGTGTGGGGCGGGAGTTGCCCTAAAGACGGTGGAAGCTCTCGGTAAGGATGGGAGATACAAGGTATACCCTGAAGTGTGGAAGCAAGCGATGGAGTTAGCTGGGATAGCGACGATAGCGGACTTGGTTCCAATGATTAATGAGAATCGAACGATAGCGAAGAAGGCTCTTCAGAGCATGGCTAATCCGTCTAATCTTGGCGTAAGAGTTATGAATGAGATGCTTATGACTAGGGATGATAAGCCGGATGAGACATATATATCGTTTTGCTTGGTACCAAGAATTAATGCTGCTGGAAGGCTATATGATTCATCCGATGCAATGAAGCTTTTTCTAAGTGACGATGAGAAGGAAGTAATCCTTGCAGCCAAGGCTTTGAATGAGCAAAATGAAGAACGTAAGCAAATAGAAGCTAAAGTTTATGATGAGGCGATTGAGCAAGTTGAGAGCAATAATCGTCCTCTTAAGTGGCAGATAACGAACACTAAGGGACCTGTTGTAGTGTATTCTCAGAATTGGCATCCGGGGGTGCTTGGAATTGTTGCTGGAAAACTTGCCGCACATTTCTCGAGGAGCACTATTGTTTTCGCGCAGGATCCTATGAATCACGAGAACGTAAGAGGCTCTGGGCGAGCATTTGGTGAGTTTGATTTGTTTGATGCGGTAGAGAAGGTGTCTGAACTATGCGAGAGCTTTGGAGGGCATAAGAAGGCGGCTGGTTTAGTTGTGTCTAAAAAGAATCTTCCAAAGTTTATGGAGCTTCTTGAGAGCAAGTGTGTAGAAGAGTCGAGTAAAGATGATGATACTTGCAAGTTAGTTGATAACGATGCGATTGATGTTGATATGGTTATTCCTTTTGCGAAGATATCAAACGAGACTTTAGAGGCAGTTAAGAGTATCGGACCGTATGGAATTGCAAATGCGAAACCAACTTTTGTTACTAGAAGTGTGATTGTATCTTCGACTCATTTGATGAGCGAGGGGCAGCATTTGAGACTAGAGGTTTTTGATGGAGCAAGTAATGATGATGAAGTTGTGAAGTCGTCTATTGTTTCAGTTGTTGGCTTTGGCATGGGGGAGTTTGCACATGTTATTAGCCCGGGGGATGTTGTAGATATTGCTTATACTATGGCAGAGTATACGTATAGAGGCATCACTTCGTTAAGCTTGCATTTACGAGACATTAAGCCTTGTAATAGGGAAGGACTAGTGTGGATTAAGCCTGAAGTACCAGAGCAATTGTATTCGAATAAGCTCGATATTAAGCAAATTAGTAAGCTCCTGAAGGCGGGCAATGAAAAAGAATTGCTCATTCCTGATGAAAAGCATTTCTCGGCGTGCTATAGAACAATTAAGGAGAATTTTGGGCAAGGGGTTTCAACGGTGGATTGTGATTTGCTAGCAAGGTATATTTACTCTTTTTCGCATATTGAGATTACGCCTTTCCAGACGAGAAGGTGTCTTGATGTCTTTAGTGAGGCTGGTTTGATTAGACTGGGAGTGATAAGCTCTGTAAGGGTATGTTTTAACTTGTTATTTCCTGATGGCAAGGCTAAACTGAAACTTACTGATACATATAAGAGGTTATGTGGAAATGGCTAATGAAGATATAGAGAAGAAAAATATGAGTGCAGGCGACTATGTTCATGGCGCAACTGACACAGGACCGACTTTAGATGAGAAGCCGGTGCTTACTGTTGAGCATCTATCGGAAGAGGATAAACAGGCAGAATATGAGTACCTTCGTGATATGGATGATATTCCTGATATACCTGACGATGTCGCTGAGCAGTTCAGAGATGTATTTGAAGCGTATAAGAAATACCTTATTAAGGAGACAGGAAATAACGAGGAGTATGAGGTCGCGTGTGATTTGGTTCAACGCGCATTCTTTTTTGCGTATAAGGCGCATCGTAATCAGAAGCGTAGAACGGGGGAGATGTATATCATCCATCCAATAGCTACGGCTGAGATCCTTGTGGAGCTGAAGTTTGATCCGGAGACGATTGCAGCGGCGTTCTTGCATGACACGATTGAGGATACGGTTGTCGATTTGGCACTTGTTGTCGAGCTTTTCGGACAGAATGTAGGACTTCTTGTTAATGGACTAACGAAGATTAATCAGTTGGTTTTCGCTTCGAAAGAAGACGAGCAGGCTTTGAATGCTCGTAAGATGCTTGCTGCTATTGCCAAGGATGCTAGGGTAATCTTTGTAAAGTTAGCGGATAGACTTCACAATATGAGAACTATGAAGCACCAGACTCCAGAGAAGCAAAAGGAGAAGGCCCGTGAGACGCTCGATATTTATGTACCATTTTGTGAGCGATTCGGGATTTATAGAATTAAGTGGGAGCTTGAGGATTTGTGCCTCATGTATCTTGACAGAGATGCGTACTACGAATTAGTAGGTTTGGTATCTGCGAAGAGAGCTGAGCGCGAGGAATATCTAGCGGATGTGGTCTCGGAATTAAGTGAGAAGATTAGTACATTTGGAATTAAAGATGCCACGATTGAAGGAAGACCTAAGCATTTCTATAGCATCTATAAGAAAATGAAAGAGAAGCACAAGACGATTGACGAAATTTATGATCTTTTCGCGTGCAGAATAATTGTGGATACTATCACGGATTGTTATTCAGTGCTAGGAATCGTTCATGAGACTTATCAGCATGTTCCTGGACGATTTAAGGATTACATAGCAATGCCAAAGGATAACAAGTATCAGTCCATTCATACGACTGTAATAGGTAAGGATGGCATTTCTTTTGAGGTTCAAATTCGTACCAAAGCGATGAATGCGACTGCAGAAAGCGGCGTAGCTGCTCATTGGCATTATAAGGAGGCCGGTGGATCGAAGACCTTTGTTAAGGACGACTTCGATATGCAATTAGACTGGATAAAGATAATGCTTGAGAATCAAGGTGATTCCAAGGAATTTATGGATTCCTTGAGATTTGATATCGCACCTAAGGAAGTCTTCGTTTATTCTCCAAAGGGTGACGTTATCCACTTACCTGTTGGTTCTTGCCCAATTGATTACGCTTACAATATCCATAGTGGAGTAGGTAATCACATGCATGGTGCTAAGGTCAATGGACGAATAGTTCCTTTGTCTTATCAGCTTAAAGATGGCGATCATGTCGAGATACTTACATCCGATAAGATTCATGGACCTTCTCGCGATTGGGCGAAAATGGTTCGTACTCAATCCGCTCGTTCTAAGATTAATGCTTGGTTTAAGAAGGAATCTAGAGGCGAGAACATTACTACCGGAAAGGAAATACTAGATAGAGAGATTCAGCGTAATGGATTTACTCCTACGCAAATCCTGCTTTATAGATCAATTGAGGAGTTGTTGCGTAAATACAGTCTATCCTCCTTAGAGGATTTATATGCTTCTCTTGGATATGGTGCTCTATCAGTTGCCAAAGTTTTTGGTAAACTTCGTGATGAATACATCAAAACCTTGCCAGAAGATAAGCGTATGGAACTTGGATACAGAGTAAATGCTGTTGGACAAGTAATATACAGACCTAATCCGGAGGAGTTGCCTGTAGATATTGGTAAGGGAATGCAAATTAAGTATCCCAAGAATGCTTCAGCACAAAATAAGCCTCAAGTAAGTGCTCCTTCTGCCGCTAAGAGTGCGAAATCAAACTCTAAGGAATCTAGTAAGAGTGGTGTTATCGTTGAAGGCTTAAGTAATCTCTCTACTCATTTGGCTAAGTGCTGTCATCCTACTCCACCTGAAGAAATCATAGGATATGTAACTCAAAATGGGGGAGTTGGTGTTCACAGAACAAGTTGTAAGAACATAATTAACATTCATAAGAATAAAGACCGTTCTCAGAAAGATATAGAACGTGCAAATAGACTTGTAAAGGTATTTTGGACTGATAACTTAACTAACAGCACATATGAAGTTGGCTTGAAGATATATGCCAGTGATCGAAAATATTTGCTTGCTGATATCCTTAATGCTTTTAGTGATGAACATGTTTTTGTAAGTAAGGTTGAAAGCGCATCCCAGAAAGATTTCACTGCTTCAATCAATATTGTTGTTGAAGTCAAGAATCAAGAGCAATATGATTTGCTCGTAGGAAGAGTGAAGGGAATTCGAGATGTAATCTCAGTAGAAAGACGATGATATTATAAATAAAAGGCTATCTGTTCAAAACTGAGTAGATAGCCTTTGTTTTATATTTCTAATGTGTGATTCTTAATTGCCTCGAAGGAAGCATCGCTAATCACATGCTCTATTTTGCACGCATCACTCTCGGCAGTTTCCTTGTCAACTCCAAGCCTGGTAAGAAAATTCGTTATCGTTTGGTGCCGCTCGTAAATTTTATTAGCAATCTCTAGCCCTTCGCTTGTTAATGTAAGAAATCCGTTTCCATCAATATCGATATAACCACCGTTCTTAAGAAGTCCTACAGCTCTACTAATACTTGGCTTAGAAAAGCCCATATATTCCGCAACATCTAGAGAACGCACAATAGGCAGGGTTTTGGATAAAAGAAGAATTGTCTCCAAATACATTTCGCCCGACTCTTGTAAAGGCATAACTGCTCTCCTTCTAGAAAATCTTCGTGTTCAGATGGCTTGTCGATACCATGATTAAAGGACGTCTCTTAGTCTTATCGAAAAGCATATTCCTAACAGCATCTCTGAATTGACGTGAGTTTGCATACTTCTCTATGTCTCCGCCGCTCTTTCCAGACGAAAGCATTGTCATTATTCTTGCGGCACAACCTCTCTGAATTGTCTCGGCCTCGTCATCAAAAACGAAGCCTATAGACTTCACGATTGGAGGGCAAGCAAGCAATCCAGTTGAATCATCAATAGTTAGAGATACTCCCACGCAACCATCTTCAGCAAGTAGGCGCCTGTCAGTTAATACTTGGTTACTCATGTCACCAACGCCTGATCCGTCAATAAGTACTGGAGCAGCGGGAACATGATCAATTATTCCGGCATTATTCTTTCCAATAGCAAAAACGTCTCCGTTATTAAGTATAAAAATCTTATTCTCATCGATGCCAAGGGTCTTCGCCATCTCAGCGTGACGATATAGCATACGATACTCGCCATGAACTGGTATGAAGTACTCAGGCTTAATTAAAGTATGAAGCGTCATTAACTCTCTTCTATAGGCATGTCCAGAAACATGAACATCAGCTAAGGACTCATAGATTACGTGAGCACCCTTCTTAAACAACTCGTTGATGACTTTATAGATTGGCTTCTCGTTACCAGGAATAGGATGAGCGGATATGATTACAGTGTCGCCCGTCTGAATCTCAATTGATTTATGAGATGCAAATGCCATACGAGATAGAGCGCTCATTGGCTCAGCTTGGCTTCCTGTAGTAAGAATAACAATCTCATCGTCGTGATAATTATCGATATCATTTAAGTCAATAAGTGTATCTGGTTTCATCTCTATATACCCAAGAGAATTAGCGACAGCAAAAACGTTGACCATACTTCGCCCAGATAGGCAAACATGTCTATTATGAAGCTCGGCCGCACTAAAAATCTGTTGCATTCTATGGACGTGGCTAGAGAAGGTAGCTACGATTATTCTGCCCTTTGTGTTCGAAAAAATTCTCTCAAAAGACTCACTTACTTGCATCTCCGAAGGAGAGAAACCATCAATTTCCACGTTCGTACTCTCGCACATGAACAAAAGAACGCCCTTCTTTCCAATCTCTCCAAAACGTTGCAAGTCAATTGTTTTGCCATTAATAGGCGTGAAATCAATTTTAAAGTCTCCAGAATGAAGGACTACTCCAACAGGAGTATTGATTGCTAAAGCATATGAGTCCGCAATACTATGATTAACTCTTACAAACTCAACGGAGAAGCTTCTTCCTGCTTGGATAATGTCACCGTTCTTACAATGCTGAAGATTAATTCCATTAAGGGAAACTCCTTTATCAGCAAGCTTATGTCTAACAAGCTCTATCGTTAAAGTACCACCATAAATGGGACACTTGAATTCTCTAAGGAAATAAGGCAAGGAGCCAATGTGGTCCTCATGACCGTGAGTTAAAAATATCGCACGAAGCTTACTTAAGTTGTCTCTAATATAAGTGTAATCTTGAATAACACAATCTACACCAGGCATATCTGCCTCAGCAAAAGCCATTCCTACATCTACAATAATGATATCGTTACCGAATTCAAAGGCGGTCATGTTCTTACCAATCTCATGTAGACCACCAAGTGGAATGATCTTGAGCTTGCCTTGACCATTCATCAACTTAGGCTTCTTGAGTGAAACCGCATTTGTCGTTGTCTTGAATTGCTTCTTCTTAGAAGGAGCCTTCATAGTGGAAATTTGCACTTGATTTTTTGCAGTATTAGTACTTATCGCACCCTTAGAATTTGAACCGAAATTGCGTCTTCTAGGCGAAAAATTCTTGCTGCTATTCATTTGTTCTTCTGGCATAATAATCTTCTTTCTAAATTATGTACTAAGAATAGTCCATATATGTCGAGATATTCAAAGTCAATTAATGAACTACATATATCTCGGCAGTAGTAGTAGAAACCGAATAAGGATCATCCGCATAGATGTCGATATGGCTCCCTCTTACTCCAGGACCACAGTCTTCAACAGTATAGTAACCATCGCCACCGAGAGGATCGTTCACAACATGAATTACTGTGCCAGCAGGGAATACGCTCCAGTCTGCTGCGCATGTTCTTCCTTGAGAGCACGTCGTTCCGGTTGCGGTAGTTGTACTATATGTTCCGTCACCTCGAGGCTGTGGACCATAAAAAGTTATGGTACAGCTTCCGTAATATGTTTCCGTTCCAGGCGCCGGTATTGGAGTTGGAGTTGGCGCTGCAGTAGGAGCGGCGGGAACAGGGGTTGCTACTACAGGAGCTGTAGTAGTTGTTAAACTAGCCAAAACATAGTTCCCGTTATATGTCTTGTACCAGCCATTACTCGTTTGTGCAATTACATCGATTTCATCTCCAGGATTAAGTTGCTTAACTAAATCATATTCGGTTCCTGGACCTGATCGAACGTTTAGTGCAGAAGCCGCATAAACAGTACAAAAATAGTCTGTCTCAGTGACTTGCACAGTAGTTGGTTCTGCTGTTGGCTCGTCTTCTCCATATGGAGTAGTCGTGTCTGACGGCGTAGGAGAAATAGCCTCCGTAGGAGTAGTACTTGCAACAACAGTCGGAGTGACCGAAGTTGTATTAACTAACTCTGAAGCAGAAGGGATTGTATCATCTGTATTAGCCGCAGAATCTGATGATTGCATAGCCTCAGCAAGGGCTTGATCCTTAGCCATCTTATCAATCTTAGCTTGCCAATTTAGGTATGAAACAGTTCCAATTGTTATGATGATAGACATAAAAACAAGAACTATAACGCTAATAGTAACTTTTAGCTTCTCTTCATTTATAGTATCACTAGTATTAAGTCCGAAAAACCTCAAAAAGTATTACCTCCGTGAATTGCGCCGGTATACGCATACGAAAAAATTATATCACAGAGGGAACAAAAGTTCTAATTTAGCAAAAATGTTTAACTTATGTTGCCTTTTCGAATATCAACAGTAATCAATCTACCTTCAGTAAGAAGCTTCGTAGCATTAGGACAAGAAAGGATCGCTGGAATCTCTAACGCCATTGCAACCGTTGCAGTATGACAGCCTGGATCATCGTCCTCGACAATCAAGACTTTGGCGCGCTTAATTACCTTCATCATTGAATTAGTAGTATAAGGAGCGACTATAATGCTATCTTCAGATAGATTCAATTTGGAATAATCAATATGCTCAGGATCTTTGATGCAACAAACAACGCCAGTATAAATACCGTCTTTGCCTTCAGTTGCGATTCCCTTACCGTATACTATTGATGTTCCAATTGTTTGAACTTTTATAGTGTTAGTAGTACCAGACATTCCAATTGGGGTGCCACCTGTCATTACTATCAAGTCACCAGAAGAAAGTATTCCAGACTTAGTCGCACACTGTTTTCCTTCTTCAAATAGTTCATCTGTAGTTTGCACCTCAGGTACTAAGAAAGGCATTATACCCCAACTAAGGTTGAGCTGACGCTGAACTTTTGGGAAGACAGTTGTCGAGATGATTGGGCAGCCAGGTCTAAAACGAGAGAGGAGTCTTGCCGTCTTGCCTGCATGCGTAAGCGTTACGATAGCACTAGCGTTGATGTCCATAGCTGTCGTGCAAGTAGCATGGCTTATGGCATTACCAACGGATGGAATCATTGGGATTTGACGCTCTTCGAAGCGTCTCCAATAGTTTATGCAGCTCTCTGTTTTTATAGCTACTTCTACCATCATATTAAGTGCTTCAACAGGATACTTTCCTGAAGCTGTCTCACCTGAAAGCATAACAGCTGAAGTACCATCATAAATTGCATTCGCGACATCGGAAACCTCGGCTCTTGTTGGGCGAGGGTTACGGATCATGGAATCAAGCATTTGAGTAGCTGTAATGGATATCTTACCGGCACGATGACACTGCTGAATACACTTCTTCTGAACGGAAGGTACTTCTGCAGCAGGAATCTCAACACCAAGGTCACCTCTAGCAACCATGATTCCGTGAGAAACCTTCAAAATCTCATCAAAGTTATCGATTCCTTCTTTATTTTCAATCTTCGAAATAATCTCTATGTTATGGCAATCAGCAGAATCGAGAACACGTTTGATCACCTGAACGTCCTTTGCTTTACGAACGAAGGAAGCCGCAATGAAGTCAAAATCGTTCTTTACCGCGAAAAGAATGTCTTCCTTGTCTTTCTTCGTTAGTGAAGGCAAGCATAACTTAGCATCAGGGACGTTGATACTCTTTCTGTCGGATATGGATCCACTATTTTGAACAGTGCAATGAATATCTTTCTTAGTGATTTTATCAACCTTAAGTTCAATAAGACCATCATCTATAAGTATTCTTGAACCAACTTCGATATCGTCAGCCAACTCTTTGTATGATATAGAGAATTTCTTTGAAGTTCCCAAAATATCATCAGTTGTGATTACTACTTTATCACCTTCTTCAAGGTGTACTTTGCCGTTCTCAAAACAACCGGTTCTTATTTCTGGTCCCTTCGTATCTAGAAGAAGAGCTACAGGGAGGTTAAGTTCCTCGCGAAGCCTCTTAACGCGATCGATTCTCTGCTGATGTTCTTCATATGAACCATGAGAAAAATTAAGTCGGCATACATTCATGCCGCTAAGCATTAAGCTTCTTACAATATCATCAGAATCAACTGCTGGGCCAAGAGTGCATATTATCTTTGTTTTTCGAAAAATCATAGTGTCTCCATATATATAATAATAAAATTTTAGAAAAATCCTGCAGCTCAAACAATACAACATAATCCCCAAATACACAATAAATTATACAACTTTAATGCAATTTTTTTACACTTCTACAATAAGATTTGTTAGGTGAATGTCATACTAATGAAAAGACACTTCAACCATCACTGCCTATAATGTTGATAGGTAATTTATATTGGAGGAGTATCAGTGAAATCGCGCAAGTCAGACAAGAGTAGCATATATTCCAAAAAGACGAGTCCGGAGAAGAAAACTAGCAGAACTTTCATAATTTGTGGCCTTATTTGCGTCGTTTGTCTCATTCTTGATTTGTATTTTTTGGCTGGAATATTGGGATAGCTTATGAAAGATGATTTCTACTCGAGAACCTATGGTATTTATGGAGACGATATTGATAAGATAATCGGCGCTCACGTCGCAGTTGTTGGACTCGGCGGTGTTGGTGGCGAATGCGCAATTGCTTTGGTAAGATGTGGCGTTGGCCAAATAACGATTATTGATGGCGACTTGGTTTGTGAATCGAACCTCAATAGGCAGGCTATTTCTTTTCGAGATAATGTAGGTCAGTCAAAGGCGCTTGCATGTGAAAAGCTCCTCAAAAACATCAATCCTGATGTGATTATTCATGCAATTAATTCATTCTGGGAGAAAGATAGTGATATCGATTTATCTTCCGTGGATTATATAGCTGATGCTATAGACTCAGTTGGTAAAAAGGCTGATTTAATTGAGTTTGCCCACAATAACAACATTCCAATAATAAGTGCGATGGGTGCGGGCAACAAAGTCGATCCAACTTCTTTCAAAATCGCTGACATCTCAAAAACCAAAGTAGACCCGCTTGCAAGGGCCATGCGCAGGCTTCTGAAAGAACGAAGCATAGTCCATACAGATGTAGTATATTCTGAAGAAGAACCTCGTATTCCATTCGTAAGGCTTGATGAAAAACAGCAAGGCTTGTACTCGAAAAGAAATGCTCCAGCAAGCTGTTCTTTTGTTCCGTCCACGGTTGGCTTGATTATGGCTGGCCATATTATTAATCATTTGGTGAAATAAATTAGATTTTCACGCATTTATTGCCATCACGACTATATAATGTAGATATATGTCATTAGAAACTTGGAACTTTTTTGATTCTTTTGGAGGTCATTACTAGATGAACAAATTGTTGAAGTTATCTACAGTTGTTTTTGTTTCTTCTTTTGCTTTGGGATTATGCTCCTGTGGATTGGTGTCAAAGGACACGCAAACTGAGAGTAATTCGAGTGAGATTTCTGAGATTAGTTCTATAGCTTCTAACAGTGAATCCAATGCTACTAATTCGAGCGAGAGCACTGCTGAGGTTACTGTATCCATATCTTCGGAGATTGATCCAGCGAATAACACGTTAACTACTGAAACGACAAGTTATGCTGATGGTTTTTATGAGTGTGCAATATATGGAGATTCAATTGTTGAAGTAGATGGAGTTACTAGTATAACGATTGATATTAAGAGCTTTGTTACCTTTGATGATGCTTATGTTTCTTCAATCGTAGTTGGTGATACTATTGATCTTGAGCAATATGGGTATGTATCTATTATAGTAACTTCGACTGATATAGTAGAAGTGGCAAGTGGCTACGATTATATTCCTGTTGATAATGGTGAGTATGTACTAACCTATAATCCCGACTCCGGGGTTTGGGATTTAGTTGGATCTTCTGATACCCGAGTCTCATATATTTCTGAATCTGTAACTCTTGAATTGTCTAGTGATTGTTTGATTAGAGATGGATTTACTCCTATAGTTCTTGGAAGTGGAAACTACGAACCAATAATTCTTCCAGATATTCAGACCTTCTTTGATAGTATTGGACAGGACCACTATGATTGGTGCGACGTCACTGTTTCTAACGGTGAGATTACCGAAATTAACTTCAACTTCCATCCATAAAGCTTCGTATGGATGCGTGTTTTCTTGCGTCTTCGTAAGCTTCTCATGTTGTTGCAAAAGCAGACCTTCTATTTTATACTTATAATATTGTAATTTTTTGGGGGAACACAATGAGAGTTTCTAAGATGTTTATGGCTACACAAAGAGAGGTTCCAGCTGATGCTGAGATTCCTTCCCATCAATTAATGCTTCGTGCAGGAATGATGAAGAAAGTAGCTTCTGGTATTTATTCTTTTATGCCAATTGGTCTTCGTTCATATAAGAAGGTTGAGAATATTATTAGAGAAGAAATGGATAAGGCTGGGGCTCAAGAATTAATTATGCCAGCCATTCTTCCTTCTGAGGTATATCAAGCTTCTGGTAGATGGGATAAGTTTGGCCCTGAGATGTTTAGACTTCTTGATAGAGGTGGAAGACAGTTCTGTCTTGGCCCTACTCATGAAGAACCATTTACTGAGACAGTAAGGGATTCTATTAGATCTTATAAGCAACTGCCAGTAACTCTATATCAGATTCAACATAAATATAGAGATGAGAAGAGACCTCGCTTTGGAATTATGAGATGTCGCGAATTTGTTATGAAGGATGCATATTCCTTCGATGCGGACGAGGCAGGTCTAGATATTTCCTATCAGACAATGTACAAAGCTTATTGCTCAATTTTTGATAGACTGGGTCTTGATTACATTGTCGTTGATGCTGATTCTGGCGCTATGGGTGGTTCTGGTTCACAGGAGTTCATGGTTAAGAATTCGGTTGGTGAAGATGGTATATGCTATTGTGATTCTTGTGGTTATGCGGCCAACGAAGAGAAGGCTACTTGCCAAGTACTACCGTCATCTCGTGAAGAAGCCAAAGATATGACTAAAGTTCATACTCCTAATGTTAAGACTATTGAAGAATTAATGGCTTTTATGAATAGTGCGCCTTCTTCTTTTGCAAAGACAATCCTATACAACATTGATGGCAAGATTGTAGGTGTAATGGTGAGAGGCGATAGAGAGATTAATGAGACTAAGCTTGCTAACCTATATGATGCTACTGAGATGACTCTTGCTTCTTTTGAAGATGTTGAGAGAGTTACTGGGGCTAAGGTAGGTTTTGCTGGTCCATGCAATCTTAAAGAGAAAATAGAAATCGTAATTGATAATGAAGTTAGCTCTATGAACAACTTCATAGTTGGTGCCTGTGAGACAGATTATCATCTAATGAACGTAAACATTGGAAGAGACTTTACTCCTACTCATATTGAGGATGTAAGAACAGCTGTTGAAGGTGACGCTTGTCCAAAGTGCGGGAAGCCTCTGTCAATTTGTCGCGGAGTCGAAGTTGGTCATATATTCAAGCTAGGAACTAAGTATTCCAAGGCTTTGAATTGCAATTATCTTGATAGAGATGGCAAAGAGAATCCAATGATTATGGGTTGCTATGGTATTGGTGTTGGTCGTACTCTTGCAGCCGTTATTGAACAGAATTGCGACGAGAACGGTATCAAGTGGCCTGTAGCTGTTGCTCCATATAAGGCGATTGTAGTCCCAATGAAGACTAACGATGATACAATCATGGGACTTGCAAATGAGATTTACGAGACACTATTGAATGATGGCGTTGAAGTTATTATTGATGACCGTAATGAGAGACCGGGCGTTAAGTTCAAGGATGCTGATCTTATTGGTATTCCTGTTCGAATTAATGTTGGTAGAAGAGCTGGGGAAGGTATAGTAGAAGTAAATTATCGTCAGTCAGGTGAAATGGTAGAGCTTGACACACTTAGTGCGATAGAAGCGGTTAAGAATCTTAAATAATCAGGAGGGATAGATTGTGATTAAGAAAATTATAGCGACGGCGGTAGCAGCGACGGTTCTATTAGCTAGCTATTCAAGTGTCTTTGCAAGTAGCAAGAAATTTGATAGCTTAATTAGAGAAAGCGTTGTACCACAGAACAAAAAAGAGTCATTATCAATCGATAAGGACATTATCGACGAAACCGTAACAAATTATGCCGATTATTCTGTTATTACATTTAAGACCATTTCGGGACAGAACTTATCGGTTTCAGTAAGTGGCAGTTCGATGAACTTTGATTTGCCTTCAGGTGTAACTGCCAATTTAGTATTCTTAACAATTGATGGTAATACTATTTTGGAGACTGATACAGCGACTTCGATGTCTGTAGATTTGACGGGACAGCTTGCCGTTAATACTATGTATTACTTAAGCATGACATATGTTGAGAATGGATATGAGACTTGGAATTCTGATATCATCTTCACATTAACACCAGAGCAAACGGTAACTTTTGTTGAATCTCCAATCTATGATTTTAATGTTGAGCGTTGCTCTGAATGGTGGACTGATGCAACTTCTTTGGAAGAATGCTTGCAACCACAAAATGATGTAGAGTGTGATAATCCTGAAGTAATTGCTAGAGCTCAAGAGATTACTACTGGATACAACAGCGATTATGAGAAGGTATTTGCGATCTACCAGTACATTTTGACTGAGGTTGCATATGATTATGCTCAAACTGAGGATTATTACTATGTATATCAGGATGACGTACTTACGCTTTTAAGAAGAGAAATTGCAATTTGTGAAGGTATGGGAAATATGTTTACAGCTTTGTGTCGAGCTGTTGGAGTTCCTGCATGTGTTTCCTTTGGTATTGGTGGCTCTTTCTCTGATTTTCTAGATCCTAACATGATTACAGATGAGTCTCCAAACCATGCTTGGGCTGCAGTTTGCTTGGACGGCAGCTGGTATTCAGTTGATCCTACTTGGGATGATTACAACTCTTACTATGGAGATACTGTTCAATACGATACTCCTACATACAATTGGTATCTACAGCCTTTGGAGACATTCTCCTTCACTCATAAAATTTGTGATGCTGATACTACTCATGGAATTGAGTCGTCGGGCTCATGTGGACCTAATGCAACATACTCGATTGATAGAGCTGGAACAGTTACGATTTCTGGTAGTGGTGAAGTGATTATGCCTTATGGCGTTAATGGTTTCTCAAGAGTTGTATTTGCTGAGGGCTCAAACATTACTTCAATTGGAGAGAGTGCTTTCATTGATTGCGATATTATTACTTCTGTAGTCTTGCCTGATACAGTTACGATGATAGATTCACAGGCTTTCTATACTTGTGAAGACTTGGAGTATGTAATTATTCCTGATAGCGTAATTCAAATTGGCGATAGTGCGTTTGATTTGTGTGATGAGCTAGCATATGTATATATTCCTGACTCCGTTTCTTCTATGGGTGATTACGCTTTTGACGATTGCCCTAGATTGATAATTAGTGTTCCTTCCAATTTAACAGGATTTAATGAAGGATATTACGTTCCTTGTCTTGAGATTACTGTACGTTCCTAAGGTAGCCAAGAAAAAATTGAAATAGAAATATAACTCCTCTCTTATTAGCTTTTGAAGTATAAGAGAGGATTTTTTATGAACATAGTGAAAACACCATTAACGGGCAGTGTTTTCGGAGAGAATAGTAATGCCAAATGGGATATAATTATCTTATCAAAGGAGAGGGTTAAAGTATGCCTTACATTGAATTTCAGAAGGTTTCAAAGAGATATATTACTGGTGACGTCGAGTTACTAGCTCTAGACGAAGCTGATTTTTTCATCGAGAAGGGTGAACTGGCAGTTATTGTTGGACAATCAGGAGCTGGCAAAACGACTCTGTTGAACATTCTTGGCGGAATGGATCGACCTACAGATGGTAGTGTTTTTCTTGATGGAAGAGATGTGTCTAAACTAAGCAACAAAGAACTAGCTCTTTATAGGAGAAACGAGATAGGCTTTGTTTTTCAATTCTATAATTTGATACCTAATTTGACTGCATATGAAAATGTCGAGATGGCGGCTGAATTAGTACGAGATCCTATGGATTGCGACAAATTGATGGCGGATGTCGGTCTTGAAGGAAGGAAGCAAAATTTCCCGTCCCAGCTTTCTGGAGGAGAACAGCAACGTACTGCTATTGCTAGAGCCATAGCTAAGAGGCCTAAGCTTCTTCTATGTGATGAGCCAACGGGTGCTCTCGACTATCAAACAGGTAAGTCGGTTCTTAAACTCTTTCAATCGCTTTCTGTTGATAAAGGAATTACGGTAGTAATTATTACGCATAATTCTGCGATTACAGCGATGGCTGATAGAGTTATTACACTTAAGAGCGGATCAGTATCAAGCAATATTATTAATCCTAATCCTGTCAGCGTCGATTTGATTGAATGGTAAGAAGAAGGATATAGAGAAGCTATGAGAAGTGCATTTGTTAAAACTGTATTTCGTTCTATTAAGAACAGCTTTGGGCGATTTATTGCTATTTTCGCGATAATCGCACTTGGAGTTGGCTTTTTCGCAGGACTTAAAGCAACAAGGCCTAGCTTCTTACAAACAGCACAGAGCTTTTTCGAGAGATACAGGCTCAACGATTTTCGCTTACTATCAACCATAGGAATCGATGATGAAGACATAGAATACTTAAGCCAAATTGATGGCGTTTCGAATGTTGAAGGAGAATATAACAAGGCTGTTTTGGTATCAAGAATTGACCGCGCAGGGGAAATAGAATATGAGTATCCGTATGTTGTTGACTTGCATTCTTTGACCTCAGGAGTTAACGAGCTATCGCTAGTTGCTGGTCGCCTTCCTTCAGCACCTAACGAGATAGTTCTTGACGAATATGTGTGCTCGTCTGATTGGATTGGCGATACGATAGAAATCTCGCAAGATGATGAGGATGATTCTTCGGAGGGTATGGCTGTTACGCAATTCACAGTGGTTGGATTAGTGAGATCTCCCGAATATATTAATTTTAAACGAGGCACTACCGATGTTGGTGGTGGTCAGATTAGTTTCTTTGCCTATGTTCCTAGGGAAGCTTTTGACATGGATTACTATACACAAGCGCTTATTTACTATGGAACGAATTTCGAGATTTATTCTGAAGAGTACGTTGATTATATGAGTTCTCAGCAAGAGATTGTAGAGAACCGTCTAGAAGAAGCTGTGAATACTAGGTTCAACGATTTTATCTTGGAGTCTCAAGAAGAGATTGATGATGGTTGGAATGAGTACAATGAGAGTGTTCAGGAAGCTTTAGATGAATTATATGATGCAAGAGCGACCTTAGATGATTCAAGATTACAGTTACTTGATGCTCAAGCGCAAATCGACAACGCAACGCAAGCATTAAGTGAAGCAGATGATCATATAGCGGCGGCATATGAAGAAGTTAATAGTAATTTTGCTTTACTTGAGACGCAAGAACAGGAACTCGTAGAAGCTGGTGCTCAATTAAGTCAAGCTTATGTTGACATAGAGACGAATAGGCAAGAAGCAACGAGTAATCTTGACTCATTAACGCAAAACGCGCAGGATCTTAATGATCAAATTGAATACTTAACTTCTCTTCTTCCAGAAGGACAAACGACTTCTGTCGAGATTGAGACTGCCAATGCTCAGCTTGTTGTTGTTAATGATGGAATAACGCAAGCTAACGAAGCTATTTCTCAAATAGATGCCGCGCAAGCTGCTCTTGACATTCAAAACGCAGAATATCTAGAAGGTCTTGAGGAAGTAAGAATCGCAAGAGTTCAGCTTGAGGAAGCTAGAACCCAGCTCGATATCAATAGAACTACATGGCAGAATTCCATGAACGAGCTTCAAATCTCAATTAATGATTACAACGAAGGCTACCAAGAGTTTGTAGATGGAGAGCAAGAGTATTTTGATGGAGTTGCTGAATTCGGATCCTCGAGTGCAGAAGCCAAGAGAGAATTAGTAAATGCGCAGATGGAATTGGACAAAGTAGAGGAGCCAAGTGTATTTGTGCTCGGAAGAGATATGAATCAAGGGTATGTAAGCTTTGAAAATGATTCATCAATAGTTGACGGAGTAGCTACAGTCTTTCCGTTATTCTTCTTCATGATAGCAGCGTTAGTGTGTTCAACTACGATGCAAAGAATGGTATCCGACGAGAGAACTCAAATTGGAATCATGAGAGCGCTTGGATATTCAGAATTTGCTATCATTATGAAATATGTTACTTATTCGGGTCTTGCGGCGATTCTTGGAGGTACTCTTGGATATCTTGGGGGTATTAGACTGTTTCCATATGTTATTTGGGAAGTTTATGGAATGATGTATGGTTTTTCCGGTATTGTATTCCAGTCTGATGTGTGGGTTCTTATTGTCTCGATGCTTGTTGCTTTGACTTGTTCCGTACTTGTTACTATATTTACGGCTAAGGCTGAGATGGCTTGTACTCCTGCGGATTTAATTAGGCCTAAGGCACCTCTTCCAGGTAAGCGTATTCTTCTAGAGAGAATAGCTATTATTTGGAGGAAAATGAAGTTTTTTCAGAAGGTTTCTGCCAGAAATATTTTCAGATTTAAGAAGCGCATGTTTATGATGATTGTTGGAATAGCTGGCTGCACTTCCTTAGTTATTACTGGTTTTGGCATAAGCGACTCCATTAAGAATATTGTTGATACTCAATATGATCGTGTTTTGAAGTATGACCTTACTATTACTTTTGAAGACTCGATTTCCAAGTCTGGAGTTATTAAGAGTATTACTGACTTAGATGAAGAGTACAATGTTGAAGAAAATCATGTTTTGGCTCGTCGTGAGAATGTCACTCATACTGGCAATGATTTAATACGAGATGTTGAGCTTATCGCTTCTAGCGATCCAAATGTCTCGAGTATTTTTGGACTTATGGTCGATGGCAATAGTGTAGAATGGCCTTCATTTGGAACTGTTGCAATAAGTAGCAAGTTAGCCGATAAGAATAATATCAAGGCTGGAGATTCTATTGTCTTTAGTTACGGGGATAATGGGCAGACAGTTGAGGTTCAAGTGGCTTATGTATTTGATAATTACATTTTCCATTATGCGATAATGAGTGAAGAGACCTATGCGGACTTATTTGACGAAGAATACAAGCCTAATACGGCACTTATTTCGATTGAGTCAGACAACATAATCGATACTGAGTATGCGAAGCTTTTGTCGGATATTACGGATGTTAAGTCGTGGTCGGCAACAAGTTCGATGCGAGATACTTTCCAAGCGACTATGAATCAGCTTAATTTGGTAGTCATTTTGATAATTGGGTGCGCGGCCGCCTTGGCATTTATAGTTCTATTTAACTTGGATAACATTAATATATCGGAACGAATTAGAGAGATAGCTACGCTTAAAGTACTCGGCTTCAGTAGGAATGAAACGAATTCATATGTTTTTCGAGAGAATTCAATATTAGTTTTGCTTAGCTTTGTTGTTGGAATTCCACTTGGCATTGCCTTGCACGCCTTTGTTATGGCCCAAATCGATATGGATACGGTTAGCTTTGTAGTTCAAATTCTGCCGATTAGTTACGTTTACTCGCTAGTTACAATTATTGTATTCACGATAATCGTGGAGTTAATAATGCATCGCAAAATTGATAAGATTGACATGGCTGAGTCGCTTAAGAGCATAGAATAGGAGCTGTCTTTGCTTCGCTCGAAAAGAACGGAGCAATTTATCTAGATATCAATCATCATTATCCAAGCTGTCGTTCACCAACAAGCTTTGGTGATAGTACTTTTTGCGATATTCTTCTGGCGTATATCCTGTCGACTTCTTAAATACCTGAATGAAGTGACTTTGAGAAGAGAATCCCAAGTAATTTGATATCGAAAGGGAAGGCTCGTCAAGGTGACGAAGCATGTTGGATGCAACATTAATCTTTGCCTTGCGAATATAATCGCTTATAGAACAATCCATCTCCTTCTTGAAAAGCTTCGACAAATAGCTTGGATTAAGGCATAGCGAGTCAGCTATGATTTCTACAGAAAGATTCTCTTGAATGTGGGATCGAATATAATCGATAGAAAGAACAACATGACGAGATACTGCTTTGTTACGATTAAGTTCACGCATGCGTTTGCAATATTCACGAGCAATCTCGAGAGACAATTGGCTTAGTTCTTCAATGGACTTGGCTTGATCTATTCTTCGAATATAAATATCACTAATAGAGTAGCTTAAAGTAACCTCCATGCCAGCCTCGATGCAAAATCTACTAATTAAAGCCGTCATAATAATTGTGTGATACTTTTTATTAGTCAGCGCATTTGTCGAGAGAACGCCATGTCTAAGATGGCTTTTCTCTCCAATTTGAGCTTGAAAAGCAAGCAAACTGTCCCAATCGCCTTTGGCTATCATGTCATAGTACGATATTTCCAATCCGTATGAGATTCTACCATCGGTATTTTCTCTCTCATATAGAAGTTGCGTTTCTAATTCCTTGTCAATGTCAATGCTCATTTCTCACCTCATAAAGATCAATCTATTACTCTAATCTCCGTGATTACTGGCTGATCCTCAGATAGTACAGTTCCATTATCATCTTGAACTGGTGTGGCTTCTACCATCGCATCGACGACGTCCATTCCAGAGGTTACACGACCAAAAGCTGCATATTGTCCATCCAATGAGGTGCAGTCTGCTACACAAATAAAGAACTGAGAAGAGCCGCTGTTGTACGAGTCAGCACTTCTTGCCATAGAAACTGTTCCTCTATTATGTGAAATGTAGTTCATAATGCCATTTATATTGAATTCACCGGTAATATTTGACCCACTTCCTCCTCGACCGGTACCGAGAGGATCTCCGCCTTGAGCCATGAAGCCTGCGATAATTCTGTGGAAAGTTAGTCCGTTGTAGAAGCCTTGATTAGCAAGGTTAATAAAATTGGTAACGGTAATAGGTGCCGTGTCGGCGTCTAGCTCCATGCAAACGGTCCCGTATCCTTCGATATCCATCTCAACATGGTGCTTACCAGATAGCAGATCAGATTTTTCCTCCTTCTTGCATCCCGTTAAGCCCATTGCAAAAGAAATCAAAACCACTATTGTCATCAAAGAACTAAGTGCTCTTCTTATATTATTACTCATCTTTAAAAACCTCTTTTAATCTCATATTTATTACAATGCTATTCTACGACAAGAGGAGTTTTTTGGCAAAGCTTCTCGAAAAGTACGAAGCCGCGAACTTCTATCCCAATTTCCTGCAAATTAGTGTAAAATCAAGAACATAAACACTAAGGAGCACAGATTTGAAGAAATTTATTGTAGAAGAAGCTCAATCGGGAAAGCATGTAGTTAAGGCTTCGTGCGAAGTCTTTTCAAGACTGGATCCAACGAAGCTGTTCAAGGCACTTAAGCATAAAGATATAAGGATAGATGGCAAGAAAATTTCTTCGGATGTTACTGTATATGCGGGACAAAACGTTGAGATTTGGCTTCCTGATGAAGCTTTTAGCTCAGGCAATACTAATAAGGTCCCTCAGACTCCTAAGGTCCCTGATTATAAGGTAGTAGCACAGACTGACGACTTGTTGATAGTAAACAAGCGTCAGGGAATTGCTGTTCACGGCGGCAAGGGTATGACAGGAGATTGTTTAATTGACATAATACGTAAGGATACAAGAAATCCAGAGATGGACTTGTGCCATAGAATTGATATGAACACCGGCGGACTAGTTATGTTAGCAAAGAGCAAGACGGCGTTAGAGGATGCAATCGCTTTATTTAAGGATAATCTTCTTATTAAGAGATACAGATGCCTAGTTCTTGGAAAGCCTAATGAAGGCGAGCCTTGTATTTGTGAGGATGAGACAGTGATGAAGGAAGTTAGTGCTTTTCTTGAGAAGACTACTTCCGGAAGTGTCTTTATTCATGATGAGGAGAGACAAGGCGATCTTCCTATAACTTCAAGATATCGCGTTGTTCGTACTTTCGATAAAATTGGTCCTGATGGAATTGATGTCTCAGAGCTTGAGGTAGAGCTTGTAACTGGAAGAACACACCAAATTCGTGCACAATTTGCGCATATGGGATATCCGATAATTGGAGATGGCAACTATGGTCGTAATAAGCAGAACCTGTTCTTCAAATCCAACGATGGTGGGAAGGTAAAGTTCCAGCAACTTTTTGCTACTACTCTTCTTCTTCGCAAAATTCCAAAGAACAACAAGCATCATGAACTCTCTGGTCGAAAGTTTTCGATTATCCCAAACTATGATGTTGCTATCAAAGGTTTGAATAACTAAGGTATTAAGAGGTATCAAATGGCTGACAATAGACCAATAGGAGTTTTTGATTCAGGTATAGGCGGACTTACTGTACTTCGCGAGATTTGGAAGCGCACGCCTAACGAGAGCACAATATATTTTGGCGACAACGGTCGTACTCCTTATGGCAATAAGTCTCACGAGACGATAATTAAATACTCTTTGCAAAACATGCGTTTTCTTCTCTCGAAAGACGTGAAGATGATTGTTATAGCCTGCGGAACTGCTAGCGCTCACGCTTACAAGGCTTTAGCAGAATGTTCAAGTGTCCCTGTAGTAGAGGTTGCTTTTCCAGGTGCAAGATGTGCTGTTAATGCTACTAAAAATGGCAGAATCGGCGTCATTGCTACGAAAGGCTCCGTCGAGTCTGACGTTTACGGTGAGGCAATTCAAACTGAAGTCAATAAGCTAGTTGCTTCTGGCGATATTAAGGCGCACTCGGATTCTTTTAAGGTATTCCAGCAACCATGCCCGCTATTTGTCACTCTAGCCGAAGAAGGCTGGTGGGATAATGAGATTACTTTACTAACTGCTAAGAAGTATCTAGAACCACTTAAGCGAGATGGCGTTGATACGCTGATTCTAGGGTGCACGCATTATCCGCTACTTTCCAAAGTAATTGAGCAAGTTATGGGCAAAGACGTAACTCTAATTGATACAGGCAAGAGTGCCTCGGAGGTAATAGCTGATAAGCTTATTAACACGAGCACGTCTGCTGATGGCACAATGGTAACCAAGGAGTTCTATACAAGTGATGACGAGAAGCTTTTCGAGAACTTGGCTTCGCCTTTCCTTGGTGGAGGTATACCTTCTGGAGCCCAATTCACTTCAACCGATAGATTCGACATTACGAAGGATTTTGAATTGCTAAAGCAAAAGGGTATAGTTAGATGAGAGTTCCTGTTGAGATAGTAACTGGTGCTATGAATGAGAGCTTCAAGTGCATGGCTTTGTATGAAGACAACGACGAACATGCAATTGTGAAGTGGAAGCAGCCTGTAGATGAGAGTAACGAAGAAAGTCTTTTCGAGCTGGAAATAAATAAAGCGACGGGGAAGGCTACTTTACTTCGAAAAGGATCGATAAGCTCAAAGCTTGAGTTTGACCCATCCAAAGAGACAATTGGTACAATTGATGCGGCGTGCGGAACTATTGTCGTTAACATAGTAACTGACCACATTAATTTGCCTAGCGTTATGTGCTCAAGGCTTGAAATTGCTTACAGTATGAGGAGCTCTGGGACTGACGTAATTAAAAATACCTTTTTGATTAAATTCCTATTGCAAAAGAAAATGTTCTAGGGTACAATCTTTAAGCATTATGTGACTGACACTAATGCGGAATTAATTAATTAACAATTTCCCATCCGAAGACAGTATTTCGGTGGCGAAGTTCGTCAGAAGAGATTCTGATCTAATAAAACGGAGGTGGAAAAACATGGCACATCCAAAACGTAAATGGTCCAAGGCCAGAACATCCAGTCATAGAAGTATGTGGAAGCTTACATTGCCTGGATTCGTAGAGTGCCCTCAATGTCATTCCAAGATGCTTCGCCGTAAGGTTTGTAAGAATTGCGGTTATCTTGATGGCAAGCAGGTAATCAAGATGGGCGAAGAAGCCTAATCCTGATTTTTTCGGACAAGCTACTATCAGAGGCAGTGACATAAGCGCACTGCCTTTTTTATGCTTGACAACAGGAGGATAAGAGATGAGTAAACCGGTAGTTGCAATTGTAGGAAGACCTAACGTTGGTAAGTCTTCGCTTTTTAATGCGCTTTACGGCGAACGCATTTCGATTGTTCATGATACTCCAGGAGTTACGCGTGACAGAATCTATGCGAACACTGTATGGCGTGAACGTGAGTTTGTAATGATTGATACTGGCGGTATCGAGCCAGAAAGCGATGACGTTATTCTTCAGGGAATGCGAATGCAAGCGGAGATTGCAATAGAGACTGCAGATGTAATCTTGTTTATGGTCGATCTCAAAACTGGTATGACTGCGGCTGATGAGGAAATAGCGCTCATGCTTAGAAAAGCAGATCGCCCGATTGTCGTTGCTGTAAATAAATGCGACAGTGTTGGCGCACCACCACCAGAAATTTATGAATTCTATAATTTAGGCCTCGGAGACGTGGTTCCTATTTCAGCATCCCATCGTCTAGGTATTGGCGAAATGTTAGATAAACTTTTCGAGAACTTCCCTAGTGATGAGGACGAGGGTGATAGTGATGGATCAATTCGAGTTGCTTTGATTGGTCGACCTAATGCCGGCAAATCTTCACTTACTAACATTATGTGTGGTCAAGCGAGAAGTATTGTATCTGATGTTGCAGGTACAACGCGAGATTCAATAGATTCGGAAGTAGTAAACAAGTTTGGAAGGTTTACCATTGTTGATACCGCTGGAATGCGTAAGAAGGGCCGAATTGAGGACGTTATCGAGAAGTATTCAATGGTAAGAGCCCTTGCTGCAGTAGAACATGCTGATGTTTGCGTTATCCTTATTGACGCAAGTATGGGAGTTACGGAGCAAGATACGAAAGTTGCTGGTCTTGCACATGATTCGGGTAAAGCTTGCATTTTGGCTGTCAACAAGTGGGATATAGTTGACAAAGAGACTGGTACTCTCGAGGCGATGACAAAGATTGTTAAGGACAGATTCTCATTCATGGATTATGCTCCAGTTTTGTTCATTTCTGCTAAAACGGGGCAACGTGTAGATAAGCTTTTCGTGATGATAAATAATGTATACGAGCAAGCAAATCGTAGGCTTTCAACCGGAGTGTTCAACGATATGCTAAACGAGGCCGTTGCAATGGTTCCGCCCCCTCAAGACAAGGGAAGACACATGAAGATTTATTATGGTACACAGGTGTCAATTTGTCCTCCGACGTTTGTTCTTTTTGTAAATGATAAGGAACTCTCTCATTTTTCCTATGAAAGATATCTTGAGAATCAAGTTCGAAAAAACTTTGGATTCGAAGGAACACCAATTCGTTTCTTGTTACGCAATAAGAATAGGACAGATTCGTGAATAATTTTGTTTATTTTGTTGCATATTTTAATCCAAGAAAAAGTAGCAAAATATACTAGGTTACAAAAATCTAATATAGTAAGTTTAACAGCTTTAGGAGCGTTTTATGACGAAAATCGAGAACATGAGAAATGTCGCTATCATCGCCCACGTTGACCATGGTAAGACAACAATCGTAGACTCTATGCTTAAGCAAGCAGGAATCTATAGAGAGAACGAGCAAATTGTTGAGCAGGTAATGGATAGCAATGACCTCGAGAGAGAAAGAGGAATTACAATTCTTGCTAAGAATACAGCAATTCAATATGGCGATATTCGAATCAATGTTGTTGATACTCCTGGACATGCTGACTTCGGTGGTGAGGTTGAGCGAGTACTAAAAATGGTAGATTCCGTTTTGTTGGTAGTCGATTCTTATGATGGACCAATGCCACAGACGAGATTTGTATTACGTAAGGCCTTAGAGCTTGGATTGAAGCCAATTGTATGTATAAATAAGATAGATAGACCTGATGCAAGGCCTGTCGAAGTTGTTGACATGGTATTGGATTTGTTTGTTGAGTTAGGTGCTGATGACGATCAGCTTGAATTCCCTATTGTATATACCTCGGGCAAGACAGGTGTTGCTACTCTTGACATTAAGGAATTCCAAAGTGGTGCTGAGTTAGACTTCAGTCCGCTTCTAGACACAGTAGTTAAGTACACTCCTTGTATCGAAGGCGATACAGAAGGTCCTATGCAGCTTCTTGTTTCCAACATCGATTCTGATCCATACATTGGAAGAATTGCAATTGGAAGAGTTGAAAGAGGTACGATTAAGAAGGGCGAGAGTGTTGCAATAGTAACTTATGGCGAAGATACGAAGAGAACATCTAGAGTCGTTAAGCTTCTTCGTTTCCAAGGGCTTGGAAAGCAAGAGGTTGAGTCTGCTGGTGTAGGTGAAATCGTTTGTGTAGCTGGTATTGTAGATATTAATATTGGAGATACAATTTGCGACTCTAGCACCCCAGAGGCTATTCCATTTGTTGATATTGACGAGCCTACGATTTCAATGACCTTCTCCGTTAACGATAGTCCTTTCGCTGGTCAAGAAGGTAAGTTTGTTACTTCTAGACATTTGCGTGATAGATTGTTCAAGGAGATGGAGACAAACGTTTCCATGAGACTTGAAGAGACAGATACTACCGAGGCATTTATCGTAAAGGGAAGAGGAGAACTTCATCTCTCTATTCTTATTGAGACAATGCGTCGTGAGGGATATGAGTTCCAGGTATCTCGTCCACATGTAATTATGAAGGAAATCGGTGGCGTATTATGTGAGCCTGTAGAGGACTTGGTTGTTGATGTTCCTGAGGAGTTTGTTGGTCCTGTAATCGAAAAGCTTGGAAGACGTAAAGCTGAAATGACAAATATGCTTCCTCCTACCAAGGGATATACTCGTTTGGAGTTCAATGTTCCTTCAAGAGGAATCATTGGATATAGAACCGAATTTTTGACCGACACCAAGGGCAATGGTATAATGAACAGCGTTATCAGTGGTTTCCAACCATTCGCTGGTGAGATTGAAACACGTTCTTCAGGTGTTCTTGTAGCTTTCGAAAGTGGAGATGCAATGACATATGGTTTATTCAATGCACAAGGACGTGGATCACTAATGATTGGTGCTGGAGTTCCTGTATACGAGGGCATGATCGTCGGTATCAATCCTAAGCCTGAGGATATTGCGGTTAATGTTTGTAAGAAGAAGCACGTAACAAACATGCGTGCATCAGGAAGTGATGACGCTATGCGTCTAGTACCTCCAATCAACTTCAGTCTAGAGCAGTGTCTAGAATTCGTAGAGGATGACGAGCTTTGTGAAGTAACACCTAAGAACATCCGTCTAAGAAAGAGAATTCTAAGTACTGATTTAAGAGCGAAGAGTAAGGCGGCAAAGAAAAAGGAGTAATCTCCACTTATGCTTTCGAGAAAGATTAAAGTTGCATTATTAATATTAGTAGTCCTGCTAGTGCTGGTGTTTTTTGGCGTGGCAGGAATATTTTTAGGATATAATTATGTAATTTCTCAAGAAGAGAGATTTGCAAACTTGAAGGCTTCTATTGAAGACGGTACGTTTGAGATTACACCTGATACAGAGGGAGCAGTCTCAATAGTAATCGAAGAAGGTGATATGACCTCGGACATTGCTCAGAAGCTTTTCGACTGTAAGCTAATTGATAATACGCTTGTCTTTTCGATAATGAGTAAGGTTAATGGCTTTGATGGTTCTTACCTTGCTGGTACGCATTACTTGATTCCCGGACTTACATATGACGAAATAATGTATCTTTTGATACAGGAACCATTAAGTGTTACTGTTACATTCCCTGAAGGCATTACATATGAGGAGATAAAGACTCGCTTGCATGAGGCTGGACTTACATTCTCGGATGAGGAATTCGATGAGTGTATGGATAGTCCTGACTTGTTTGTTGACTACGAATTTGTATCTAGAATCGTAATTAACGATGAGCGTGATCACATTCTGTCCGGGTATTTATTTCCAGATACATATGAATTCGACGTAAATGCAAGTGCGGAGAGCATAATTAACACGTTCCTAAGAAACACGGCATCGAAGATTTATGAAGATTATTATTCCAGAGCGGAAGCCTTGAATATGAGCTTTGATGAGGTTATTACTTTAGCATCTTTGATTCAAATGGAATCAAGCAATACAACTGATATGATGTATATTTCTGCTGTATTCCATAATCGACTAGTAACTGACGATGAGGCGCTTCGATATTTAGGTTCAGATGCAACGATAAACTATCTTCGTTCATTGGAGGGGTTGGAACCAAACATAATACTAACAGACGCTGATTTAATTATTGATAGTCCTTATAATACTTACACACATCAGGGACTTCCACCAGGACCGATTTGTATGCCAGGATTGGACGCTATTCAAGCAGCGCTATATCCAGAGCCTAATTGCAATTATTATTACTTCTGTGCAACAGGTGATGGAGGAACGGCATTTGCCGTAACCTTGGCCGAGCATCAGCAGAATGTTGCGAATTTTCAGCTAGCTATTAGCGAACCGGAAGAATCGGAACAGACTACATCAGGAGAGTAATAATTTATGAATCGTTCATCTATTGAGGTGCTAAGTCCTGCAGGCGATTTAGAGAAGCTTAAGACTGTAATAGCTTATGGTGCTGATGCGGTTTATATGTCTGGCAAGGAGTTCGGACTTCGTACTTTCAGCGACAACTTCTCACATGAGGAGATGATAGAAGGCATATCTTATGCTCACGAGCATAATGTTAAGTGCTACGTGACAATGAATATCATGGCTCATGAAGATGACATTGAGAAAATAGACGACGAGATTCTTTTTGTTGCTAACGTGGCAAAGGCGGATGCCGTAATTGTATCTGATCCTGGCGTGTTTAGGCGAGTTAGACAACTAGTTCCTAACCTTGAGATACATATTTCAACTCAGGCTAATGTAACTAATAGTATGGGATGCAATTTCTGGGCCGACCAAGGTGCTTCAAGAATAGTATTAGCTCGTGAGGTATCTCTTGAACAGCTTAGACAAATCAAGCCTAAGCTAAATCCAAAGTTAACTATTGAGTGTTTTATTCATGGAGCAATGTGTGTTTCTTATTCTGGAAGATGCTTACTTTCAAGCTACTTTACTGGAAGATCAGCAAACAAAGGCTCTTGTGCTCAGCCTTGTCGATGGGGATACTATGTTGTTGAAGAGAAGCGCCTTGAGGATACCTTGCCAATAGAGCAGGACCAACGCGGTACCTATATTTTTAATAGTAAAGATATTTGTATGATTGATCATGTTCCGGAGATGATTGAATCAGGTGTAGATAGTTTCAAGATTGAAGGTCGAATTAAGGGAGCTTACTATGCAGCAGCTGCTACTAAGGTATATCGAGAGGCTGTTGATAAGTATTTTAGTGGTGAGAAGTACGAAGTTGACTCGCGATGGAAGGATATTCTTGACAAAGTAGTTCATAGAGACTACTCGACGGGTTTCTTTTTTGATAATCCCGGTCAAGATGCCAAGATTGTTTATGACAAATCTTACAACAAACCCGCGTTTGTTGTAGGTGTTATTGATGGCTACGATGCCTCTACAGGCCTTCACAAGGTCAGTCAGCGCAATAAACTATTCGTAGGCGATACTGTTAATGTTTTGACTCCTAAGGGCTATTGTGAGCCACTTAAGGCCGTATCGTTGTATAACGAGGATATGGAAGTCATTGATTCCACTCCGCATGCCCAAATGACATATTATGTTAAGTTTGACCGCGATGTGGAATTATCAAAAATGACATTCATAAGTAGAGATGGTGACAAGGACGCTGGTATAGCTCCTTCTACGAGAGCATAACAAAATCTTAGAGAACAACATTGGAAGATTCTTTTGCAGCCTTCTTAATTGCTTCCGATTTATCGAAATATGAATTTTTGCGTTTGTTTAAGTCTTCCCCATTATCTTCATCATCATCTTCCTCTGGCGATTTCATAAACTTAGAAAGAATTCTTGATAGGAAAGAACTAATCTTTTTGTCTATCTCGAACACCTTAATTACTTGAATAATGATAATCATAACAGTAGGTCCTAGAAGAAAACCAATAGGCCCCCAAATAAATACGCCAAGAGTCATGCCCAGAAGCATTAAGAGTGGATGAACGTGCATTGATTTACCCAATATTATTGGCTCAATTATTCGACGAATGACAGTCATAATAGCCATTCCGATAATAATAACTGCGACCCCAAAGTAGTTACCTGAAGCAAAGCAATACACGATAATTGGAATCATCGTGGCTGATATTCCAAGTACAGGAAGGAAATCAAGAAGAGCAGTGACTAAAGCCAGAATAAATGCATATTCTACTCCAGCTATCTTGAATATAATTAAGGACTCAACAAGAGTAATAACTAGTAGTGAAGTGTATCCACCTAATACACGGAATAGAGTAACAGATAAGTCATTTAGCAGGCTCAAAGATTTCTTTCTAAAGGACTTGTTTGGAATGCTCTTTAGGTAGAACTTCATTACCTCAGGTCCATCGTTTATGAAGTAGTATCCGCTAAGAATTACGCATATAATTGCAAAAATAGCATAGGGAAGGCTCTGAATAGTATCGAGAATCCAAGATCCAACAGAAGATACTATTGTAGGAATCGCAGCTATAGCACTGTTTGTAAAATTGATAACGTTCTCATCAATATCGGACATCATTTCAGATGTAATGAAACCGCCATTTTCTACTGATAGTCCCTCTAGAAGAGAGTGCACTAAATCAACAATCGAAGAGAAATTGGTATTTGTAGCAAGCTCTGATAGTCTTTCAATCGCGGTAGAACCTTGTGAAATCAAGGATAGTATTCCAGCAACAGTAGCAATAACAAGAATAAATAGCAACAATACATATACATAAATTGCAATTCTTGTTTTCGAGCTCTTCGGAGGTTTATATCCATCTGGATGAGTAAATTTAAACCAGAAACCTTGTTTTCTTTGACTTAGAGTTAAATGCTTATTTATTATTGTCTTAGAGTCCGTCTTGTCAAATTTAGATAACGGTAATGCAATCGCAAAACTGGTTTTAGCTAAGATAAAACCAATTAAAAATGGAATTAGAACAGCTACTACCTTCGTCGAAAAATAAACGAGAACGAAAGTAATTGAGGTGATGAGAATGAACTTAATCATACTCATTACCGAAGCTCTATCCTTCTCGTATCTAGTCATATTACTCATAATTGCACTCCCAATATTGTTAGTATCCATATTACCACGATAATTATTAATCCAAAAACAAAAGGTGCATTAAACCCAGTTGCAAGCTCAGGTATTTTGCTTTCCGTCTCTTCATATGTTGCCTGTTCTTCCTTGGTAATAAATAGCGAATCATTGTACGAGATATAGAAATCATTAAGTAAACGCATAAAGAAGAATAACAGAATCGCACTAATTAGTAGCGCTGGAAAAGAAGAGTAAAAGTAAGTAATGTTAATGTCAGAGGCTGATTGAACTGAAGTAATATCTACCATCGATACAAAATCCTGGACAAAAAAGCTCGTAAGGAAAGCACCCATCATGCAAGAAAAAGGAGCCCAGATATTTCCAGCTCTATCTCTTAGGAAGCAACACCAAAGAGCAATCACTAGAATTGAGGCGGAGTCTACTGGGTTTACACTAAACAAAACTAACAAAGCGCATACGATAAGTGCGGCAATCTTCTTGTTACTTTTACGAAATCTCGACCATATGAGACCAAAAAAGAAGAAGCAAACGCCTAAAGCAGGAATTGCATTTCCAGCAATAAAAGCGAGAATTCCGTTAATTCCAAATCCTTCTGGCTTGGCAAAATAGAATGATGGAAAAAGCATTTTTTCGAAAAGAGTAAGTGACATCCAACTGCTAATGTTATGAAATGCGTAGTAAATAAGTAGCGTTGGCGCACCAGAAAGAAAAGCAGTAAATAGCGGCCCGATACCTGTGAATTTGCCATTTGCATTAATTCTAGATCTCTCGCACATGGATGCACCTGGAAAAATTAACGCTATAAGCACGAGCAAAGGCATTAGTATCGCTTGTCCAACGACAGATGTAGTCGAGAAGTCGGGATTTAAGCGAGCTATTACGAGTTTGATGCAAAAAATAAGCGCAAGTCCCACGGACATATACATCACCGGATATCCCCAATTCATAAGAACGGGGTATCCAAAATGATGATTCAACGCCTTCTTAATCAATTTAATGACGTTTGAGACGCCACTGTTCTTTACTTTACTTGTCAAAATAACACTCCTAAAATATCTAGTAAACCATGTGCCTTCTCATAAATCCAAGGCTCAGCAACCAAAAATATGGTCGCACCAACAACTAAAAATGGTCCAAAGGCCAAGTAATCAGGGTCATCCGCAAAATGAATCATTTCCTTCGAGTGCTCTATTTCCTTACGTTTCTCAATAGGATTAGATGAGCTTCGAATAAGATTCTCTTCATTGGATAGTCTAATCTGCTTTCTGACAAGAAGCGGTATAGCTATTACAGCAGCACTGATTACAGAAACATAAAAAATTACAACCAAACCATATATTCCACAAACTAGCCCGCAAGCGGCAAGAAGCCTCATATCACCTTGACCGATGCCTTCTCGTGCAAAGAAAGTCTCGCTAATAAATCCTATCAGCCATAAAAGACCTCCGCCAATAATTGCTCCGCCAATATGGTTTATCAAAGGAGCAAACCATGCTGCTTCTGGCGAAAACCAAATGCTTCCGTTAACATAATCCGACGCGATAGCGAGTATTCCAAGTGCCGCGATATATATTGAGAACTCGTCAGGGATAATTCTATTAAGCTTATCGGCCATCAAAACCAAGAAAAACATAGGAACAGCTAGAGCAAAAACTGCAACCCTTAGCCATGAGCCAGAGTCCATTGAACTCCTTGAAATGAGAACAAAGCTCACATTGCATAGAATACAAAACAAGGAAGCAATAACGCCATGAGGTAAGAATTTCATTCTCTTAGAAATGCGAAAATTAGCTGCCTTTGGATTGAATCCATAGTCTTGTAGCCACTTTTCTGGAATAACCTTAAAAATGGGAGTAAGGACTAGCCCAAAAGCTAAACCAAGCAATGTTGCCACGGAATAATACAAGATGGTTATCATATATGTTACCTACTAATCTTATAGAATCATTCATTTGCGCGAGTACGCACATTTGATTTTATTATATGCTTATATATAATTCAAATCTTTATTATATTAATTGACCTATTACCCTTCAGACTGTTATTATTATCGGGTATTTAATACAAAGGGGGGGCATGCTTTGTGCATGCATGTGAAATGAAGAAAGAAGTTTCATCTACAGAACTATCTAGATTGATGCAAGCTCATGTAAGAGCAGAAACCGGTTATTCGTTAGAGAAGGCATCGGCTAGAGATTATTGGACGGCTCTATCAAAGAGCGTAATTGAACTTATCTCTGATGATTGGGAAGATACAAGAGAAGCATATGATAATGTAAGACAAGCTCACTATTTTTCAGCGGAGTTCCTTGAAGGAAGATCGCTACTTAATAATCTTGTTAACCTAGGTATTTATGATCAGGCTAAGGAAGCTTTGGAATCATTTGGTTTCAATCTAACCGATATACTTGAGCAAGAGACTGATCCGGCGCTAGGTAATGGTGGCCTTGGAAGACTTGCTGCTTGTTTCTTGGATTCTTGTGCGACGCTTAATTATCCTGTAACTGGATATGGAATTATGTATCGTTATGGACTTTTCAAGCAAACTATAGAGAATGGCTTCCAGAAGGAATATCCAGACAGCTGGATGGAGAGAGGATATCCTTTCATTTTGTCCAGATATGAATCTAAGGTTAAGGTTCATTATAACGATATGGATGTTTGGGCTATACCTTGTGATTTGCCTATTACGGGATTTGGTACTAAGAATATAAACCTATTAAGATTGTGGAAGGCTGAGCCAGCGCAGGAATTTGACCTCAATTTGTTTAATTCTCAGCGTTTTGACGATGCTGTAGTACAACGCAATCGTGTTAGTGATATTTGGAGGGTTTTGTATCCTAACGATACTTCCTATGATGGTAAGGTTTTACGAGTAAGACAGCAGTACTTTTTTGTATCAGCTTCACTTCAGGATATCGTTCGTCGTTATAAGGCTGTTCACGGAGAAGATTTGCGTGACTTCGCGAAGTATAATGCGATTCAACTCAACGATACTCACCCAGTAATTGGTATTCCAGAGTTGATGAGAATTCTTGTTGATGAGAATGGCGTTAAATGGGAAGAGGCTTGGACAATTTGCCAAGATACTTTCGCATATACTAATCACACAATCATGGCTGAGGCTCTTGAGAAGTGGGATGTTTCGATATTCAGATTTTTATTTCCAAGAATTTTTGAGATTGTAGAAGGAATCAATAATCAGTTTAGAGTACAAATGTATGAGCAAGGCTTATCTTCAGCTCTTATTGATTCGATGTCGCCTCTTGCAGATGGCAAAGTTCACATGGCTTGGTTGGCGGTATATTGTGCTCACTCAGTTAATGGTGTTGCATCACTTCATACTGATATTCTTAAAGCGAAGACTCTCAAGGATTGGTATGATATTTACCCAAATAAGTTTTCGAATAAGACAAACGGTGTAACGCCTAGAAGATGGCTTAGAACTTGTAATCCTGAGCTTTCTGCCCTTATTACCGAGCTTCTTGGTAACGAGGATTGGGTAACTAATTTGGAGGATATTAAGCAATTAGAGAAGTATAAAGACGATCCTAAGGTTCTATCTAGACTTCTTGAAATAAAAAAGAATAATAAGCATAAGTTTGCTGAGTATGCAAAGAATACTCTTGGAATAGAACTTGATGAGAATTCTGTATTTGACGTGCAGATTAAGCGACTACATGAGTATAAGAGGCAGCTACTAAACGCTATTTACACTCTAAACCTTTATGATCGAATCAAGGAGAATCCTTCACTGTCAATGCCTTCTGTTACGGTGCTTTTTGGTGCTAAGGCTGCACCTGGATACTTTAGGGCGAAGGCTATCATTAAGTTTATTAATGAAATAGCAAACTTAGTTAATAACGATCCGGATATGAAGGGAAGATTATCCGTTCTTTTCGTGCCAAACTACAATGTATCAAATGGTGAGAAGATGTTCCCGGCGGCTGATATTTCTGAACAAATCTCAACATCAGGGCTTGAGGCATCGGGAACAGGCAACATGAAGTTCATGATGAATGGTGCGGTTACTCTTGGAACATACGATGGCGCGAATGTAGAGATTTCTGAGTCAGTAGGCCCTGATAACATTTATATTTTCGGCTGTCGTGCGGATGATTTGGTATCAACTAAGGGATATTACAATCCTAACTGGCAGTATGAGAATATTCCAGGACTTAAGAAGGTTCTCGACAGATTAGTCGATGGCACTTTCAACGATGATGGCACCGGAATGTTCCGTGATCTGTACAATGGTCTAATTTATGGGTCTGCTTGGCAACCAGGTGATACATATTATGTTCTTGGCGATTTCGACGATTATCGTAAGACGCGTGACCGCGTTTATATGGATTACAAGGATGAGATGCTTTGGGCTAAGAAGTGCTGGATTAATATATGCAATTCTGGCCGTTTCTCTTCTGATAGAACAATCAAAGAATATGCGAAGGAGATTTGGGAAATCGATGAGTGCAAGATTTAATCAAATTCTCTCATTCTTTCATTATCTAAGTATTCGAAAAACTATAGCGGTGTGATCTAATTGGTCGCATCGCTTCTTTTTTAAGTGGAGAGGGAATCAATCATAGAACTCAACTACAGAAACTTCTGGCTGAGACATCAATCGCAAAGGAATCAAGACGCAGCCTAAACCTCTTGAGATAAATAAACGCGTGTCCTTGTAATCGTAAACGCCACTAATTACGCCTTGCTTAGGCAAAACGTCCTTCCTAACTCTCGAAAACTCAATTCCAATTGGAGTTCTGATTTGCCCTCCGTGAATGTGCCCTGAAAGCATATAATCGGGCATTCTCTCGTCTTCGAAATATAGAATGGAGTCAGGATTATGAGCCAACAAAATGACGTTTTTTCTTACTTGCTCTCTTGTCTTCTTTACAATCGGAGGTTGATACCATACTCGTTGATCTCTTCCTGAATCACCTATACCCTCGAATGTGAATTCAGTTCCATCCGAACCTTTAAGTACTATCGATTCATCGCAAATATCAGTGAAGTCTAGGCTGTTTACTTGCTCCTTTGATAATTTCACATCATGATTGCCAAGTACTCCAAAGAAAGGAATATTGTGTTCCTTACATGCCTTTGAGATAGAATTGATGTATGATTTTGCTAGATCAAACCCCTTCGTTTCATTGACGAAGTCGCCGCCAAATATTACAGCGTCAATGCCAAAATTGGGAATTTCAGAATCAAGAATCTCGATTATTCTATTAGCAGAAATGAAGCAGAGTTCAACGTGCAAGTCGCAAAAAAACAAAACGCGTAGCTTTGCTTTTTTGTTGATGGAATGAGAGGTTGGAAGCACACAAATAGGACAATTGGTAAAAGGACAAACTTTCTTTGAATGATTTGCTTGGTACTTATCAGTCGATAACTTAACATAAGATACATCTAGAGTTCTTGGCTCTCGTATCGCGAAAACAAAAAGAACTACTCCACCTGTTATGATGAAAGTGAAGCAAACAATTAGTATTGATAGTACTAAGGGTGACACATCTTATCTCCTCTTTATTTAATTATCTTTATTATGCTATAATCTTCGTGTATTATTAATGCAAAGTCAAATATAGTTTTATTGTACTTTAGTTTTACTGTTTTGGAGGAACGTATTATGCCTAGAACTGAGATTAAATCAGAAATAATCAAGACCATTGGCATTCTTGCTACTAACAAGTCCGGCTGGAATAGGGAAGTAAATATCGTTAAGTGGAATGATGGAAAGCCTAAGCTTGATATTCGCGATTGGGGTCCTAATCATGAGAAGGTTGGCAAGGGACTTTCATTGAATGTTGAAGAGGTTGCTGTATTAAAGGAACTACTTTCAGAATATGATCCATATGAGATTGAAGGTTAATATTATTGAGAAGTGAAGAGCGTTCAGGAGTAATTGCTATTATACTATTATTCTTGTGGGGGCTTCCTTTGTCGCTACCCTTTCGATATTATGCACAGATTTTATATGATTCATTCGCGCATATATTTGAGAAGATTAATATAGAACCGCATAGAAGCGTAGGGACAACATTGATTTTGTTGTCTTTGACAGCAATTACGATTGTTCTTCTGTTAATTACGAAGACTGAGGCCGGTAAGTACATAGGCGCTATTTGTGCTTGTGTAAGCTTACTGGTTTTTGTATTTAGTTGCTTGAATAGTGGAACAGTAGATATAGTAATGGCTACAGTTCTTATCTCGATTGTATTAGCAATGATTCTGCTAATACTATTTAAGATGAATAAGATACTAATCTGGATTAGTGATGTATTCGTTTATTCGATTCCCATTTCGCTTATTGCAGGTCTAGTATTCAGACCATTGTTTGAACTTGGGAAGGCATGGAAATACATAGCTTATGCAGGCAGATATTGCCCAGTAAACATAGCTTATGCTTATAACAAGCTAATGTCGCTTCCTGCTCTTGTTTGGGGTTTATTTTTTGCAATTCTATTGACGTTTCCTGTTATTTATTACTCTTTTTCAAGAAAGAAGGGTTAATTATGTCTGATCCGAATAATAGACAAATGAGTCTATTTGATGAGAAACCGTTGGATACTAAGCTTACACCTAGTATTCACGAGGAGTATACGCAGCTTGTTGAAAAACTGAATTTCTATTGTAATCAATACTATGACGATAACGCTTCGGACGTCTCCGATGCGGAGTATGATGCTCTTAATCGTCGATTGAAAGAGATAGAAAAAGAGAATCCAGAGATTGTTGATAAGGAGAATTCTCCTTCTTTTCGAGTTGGCTGGAAGGCAACAAAGGGAGTTTTGGTTAAGCACAATGTTCCTATGCTGAGTTTGCAAGATGTCTTTAATAAAGAGGATGTGTACGAGTTTGTTAATTCTGTTAAGAATGACTTGGGCGATGAGATCGAGTTTCTTGTCGAGACGAAGATAGACGGCCTTTCTCTAGCGCTTAGATATGAGAATGGTAAGCTAACTAAGGCAATAACAAGAGGTGATGGAATTACTGAAGGCGAGGATGTAACAAAGAACGCTAAGAAAATAAATGACGTTGTAACAGCGCTTCTAAACCCTGTAGAGTATATCGAAATCCGCGGGGAGGTATACATGACTCGCGAAGCTTTTGCTGAGGTCAATGCTCGATGCGAGGAGGAGGGAAAGAAAGTTTTCGCGAATCCACGCAATTGCGCTGCAGGCACACTAAGGCAAATTGACACAAGAATCACCCAAGAGAGAAATTTGTCCCTGTTTATTTTCAACATTCAAGAGGTAAGAGGGCGTGAGTTCAAGACGCATTCCGAGGGGTATGAGTATCTCAAAAGTAATGATATTAAGGTAATACAGACTTACTTCACTTGCAAGACAGCTGATGAGGTATGGGATGCTGTCGACAGGATTGGAAAGCTTAGAGGCAGCCTCGAGTATGATATCGATGGTGCAGTAGTAAAAATTAATAATCTTGATGCTCGAAAAGTACTAGGTAACACTATCAAGTTCCCAAGATGGGCTATAGCATACAAGTACCCACCTGAAGAGAAAGAAACCATTCTTCGACAAATCGAGGTCAACACAGGAAGAACTGGCCGAGTTACCCCGGTTGCGATTTTTGATCCTATTCAGCTTTGTGGAACTTCAGTATCGAGAGCGACATTACATAATCAGGACTTTATTGATGAGTTGGAGATTGGTATAGGTGACACGCTTCTCGTGTATAAATCGGGAGAGATTATTCCTAAGATTAAGAGCGTAATTAAAGAAAAGAGAAAAGCAGATTGGCAGCCCTACATAATGCCAAGCACTTGCCCAGTTTGCGGTCATGTTCTTAAAAGGGAGGAAGGTGCGGCTGATCTTAAGTGCCTGAATTTTTCATGTAAAGGAACACTTGAGGGAAGAATAGTGAACTTCGTCTCTAGAGATTGCATGAACATTAAGGGCTTTGGAAGAGAGTACATTAGAAGTCTTATTGAAGAGGGATTTGTAGAAAGTGTAGCTGACATTTTCGACTTGAAGACAAGATATGAGGAACTGTTGGACAAGCATGTTTTTGGACTCAAGAAAAATACGGATAAGATTCTAAGTTCTATAGAAGAGGCAACAAAACTTCAAGGCGTTGATAAGGTTCTAGCTTCGCTTGGCATTCCTAATGTCGGAAAAGCTACGTCCAAGGAATTAATTCGTCACTATAAGTCGATTGACGCTATCATGGCAGCTTCAGTAAAAGACTTAGTTGAAGTTGAAGAGATTGGTGAAGTCTCTGCACAAGGAATTTTTGAATTTTTCCATGATGCCGAGACAGTTGCAATATTAGAAAGACTTAGAAATGCGGGACTTAGTTTTGTTCAAGAAGATAACAGTCCTGATAGCAGTATTCTCGAAGGGAAGACGATAGTAATTACTGGAACTTTTGACACCACGCGAGATTTAATAACGGAAATGATAGAACGTAATGGCGGCAAGGTCTCTTCGTCAGTCTCATCAAAGACTAGCTTTGTTTTAGCTGGCGATAGTGCTGGAAGTAAGCTTACGAAAGCTAAGGAACTAGGTATAGATATTATTGACTATCCCTCTTTTATGGTAATGCTCGGTCAATAAGTAGTGTATAATTTCATGTATATGGAAATGGGAGGCTGATAGTATGAATCAATCAATTCTTAAGACGCAGATGCGTAACGAGATTAGAACAAGACGAAACCTGATTAGCGCTGAGCAAATGGAATACGCAAATGATATGCTATCGAATAGCTTGCTGTCTGATGAGATAGATGACGATTTTAAGGAAGCGATAAGCAACAGCAGTTGTGTTGCCTTATATAAAACAGTGAATGGCGAATTGCCTTGCGATAAGGTAGCCGAATATCTTGTTAGTATTGGCAAGAGAGTCTGCTTCCCTAGAGTTAAGGGAACTGGAATGGATTTTTATGAAGTTAAGGATTTCGAAAAGGATTTTACAGAGGGTAGCTACGGAATATTAGAACCAAAGATTGATTGCACCTTAGTTGATTCGGATGAGATAAATTTGATGTTTGTTCCTGCTGTAGCATATACGGAGGATGGGCAACGACTAGGACAAGGTGGTGGGTATTATGATAGATACCTCAACTCTTGCCTTTCTAAGGGGAAAGTTCCATTTACAGCAGGTGTTTGCTATGACTTTCAACTATTCTCAGCGCTTCCTGTTGAAGAACATGATTTTGCTGTAGATTGCGTACTATGTGTTTGTCTTGGAGACGATGAATGAAGTATTATGTGGTAAATTTGATAGCTCATTCTTTGGTTACTATCGCGCTTATTGCGGTAATTATTGTTACCTTCTCGCGTAACCAGAAGCGTAAAACAAAGCATGTGCTGACCTATTTTCTTCCGTTTATATTTGCAATTTTTGCAGTACTTGATTTGTGTTTCCTTACTGGGCCAAGACTTCTGGATTTGTCATCAATGATCAATGACACCTTGGAGACCCATACGGGAGTTGTTACTGATATTGCGTACTTTAATAATTATATTGAAGTTGACGGTCATAGGTACTACTTAAATCCTTTAAATGTTCTTCCTAATGTTGGAGATACGGTTAAAGTTAGGTTCACTCCAAACGCTGATTTTGCTGGAAGCCTTGAGTTAATTGCTACGGCTGGAACTACATTAGAACCTTTGGATTACGAAGAATATCAATGAGACAATTTGCATTGAAATGATACCTCCGAGTGTGAAAGAATGTTCGTACTGTTAACATTTGATCACAAGGAGGTTTTATCATGTATGCGACAAGTAAGTCTGTTTTTGGATACTCACCTATGATGGAGGGGGAAACTGGTATTTATGTTATCTGCAATGATAAGGGCATTCTAGATAACGTTAATAGTTTTATGCGAGATAAGGGTATAGTAGGAATAATGGATACCGCTGGGAGACTTCACTATATGGTGGATGCAAGGCGCAGCGCCAACTATGCTGCAGAGAAGGTAACCCAGATAGCGCAGGAGAGAGTTGTAAATAAAGCTTCCTTAAATGAAACGGAGTCATTCAATGAATTAGTTTTACAAACCATGAGAGAGAATGGTTTTGATATGACCTTGGTAGGTTCTTTTATTATTTGTAAGATGGTTCAAAGTATAAAACTAGTATCCACTACAAATCTATCTATGAAGATTCTTTACTCAAGAGTTGCATCTCATTTGAAGATGACTTACTCGCAGATGGAAAGAGATGTCAGATATTCAATCAGAAAGAGCAAGCTGGGTGAATCTAAAATGAGGACAATATCTCTAATCCTTATGCTGTATCAAGAAACATGCAAAAAAATACCACCGTCGTGAAACGGTGGTATAGAATACTAATCAACAATTAATTAGCCATTTACGATATCCTTAAGTTCCTTACCAGCCTTGAAAACAGCTGCCTTAGAAGCAGGAATATCAATTGTCTCGTTTGTGCTTGGATTACGTCCCTTACGTGCAGCGAGTGCTTTAGTCTTGAATGTACCAAATCCAACAAGAACAACCTTCTCGTCCTTTGCCAAAGCATTCTCAATAGCTTCTAGTGTAGCCTTGAGTGCAGCCTCTGACTGCTTCTTTGTAAGATTAGTACTGTTCGCAATAGTCTCAATAAGATCTGTCTTATTCATATAAGCCTCCTTTAGGCAATTTTGCATTTCCATTATCTACTGAAAGCACAATGGTGTCAACCCTTTTTGTCAAAGTATCAGGTGTGATGTTATGTTTTTTTGATATGACATTACAATGCATATAGTGTATTATGATTAAGCAAGGTGAATGATAGCCTTATGGAGGTGTGAAATGATAGTTAACAAGGATACAATTATTGGAGACGTTATTTTGGCTAGCGAGGGAACTGCTCCTATTCTTGCTTCAGCAGGTTTGCATTGCTTAGGCTGTGCACTAGCTTCTGGAGAAACAATTGAAGAGGCTTGCATAGTTCATAACATGGATTGCGATGCATTGATTGAGGATTTGAACAACTACTTTCAGTCGATTGGTTAAGCTGAATCGTATTGAATGATGGTTACTAGAAGCTCTTCTTCATGAAGAGCTTTTTCGCGCATGAATTTTCAATCTGCGTGCTATTCTATTTTACTCGCTTGCTCTGAAAACTATGTGGAATGTGGTTCCAACATCAAGAATGCTATCAACAGAGATTTTCGCCTGATGCTTGTCGACTATTAGCTTAACAATCGAGAGGCCAAGACCTGTACCTTTAATATTCTTACCCGAGTTCTTAGCTCTATAAAATCTATCGAAAATCATAGGGATTTCGGACTTTGGAATACCGATTCCGTTATCAGTTACTGTGACGTGTATTTCTTGCTCGTCAAAAGGCTTGTCTTCGCCGCTTCTCCATGCCTTAATTTCTATGGTAGCTGAATCGCCAGTATAGTTGATGGCATTTGAGACTAAGTTCTCGAAAACGCGACTAAGCTTTCTCGGATCAGCCTTAATTATTAGCAAATCATCCTCTGGAAGAGAAATCTTAAGTGTTTTGCCATTGTCGTGCGTATCTTGATAGAAAAGCGAAAAAATCTCGTCAAGTAACTCGCTAAGCGAAATGTCCATGAAGTTGAATTCCGATCCACTTGATTCCATTCGACTTAGCTCAACGATATCAGACACTATTCGCTCCATTTGCTGAGAACGGCGAATGATATTCTGTAAAAACGCTATTCGCATATCTTCTGTCATAGTATCCTTGGTAGTTAGCATTAGTTCAGCGTATCCGCGAATCGCAGCAATAGGTGTTCTTAAGTCATGCGAAACATTAGACATGATATTTTTACGAGCTTCCTCATTCTCAATAAGACTCTTATTTGTTAAAAGAAGGCTACGGTTAATATCTTGAATATTTTGAGTCTTCTCTTTGATTACGTATTGCATGTGACTTGCTGAGTTCTTAAGAATAAGGTATTGATTAACATATCTAGTTACGAAAACAAATTCAATAGAAAAAAGCGCCAAAATGTAAAAAATAGAATAAGACGAGATATTCAGTATTTGGTTATTGCTTGATAGCATGAAACTGAGAAAGAAAATACTAGTTACGGCTGAACATAGTCCAATTGTGGAATTTCTTTCTTCAATATGTATGAAGATTACCTTGCCAAGACAAATGCACGAGGTTACAATCATGAACACCAGAGATGAATTGTATAAATAGTTTGAATAGAACAGATTAATATCAAGCAAAACAAGGCACACTATTGCAATTCCAACAAAGCAAACGATTATTGCGTCAATTTGCAGAAAAGGCATCGTTTCGAATAGCTCTTTATCCACGAAAAGCGAGGAAATGAAGCAATAAAACATAGTAGCACAAGCAATGAATAATACAAAAGTGAAAAGACTCTTTGTAAGCCCATTCATTATTATGTAGTTGCCATCAATTAGGAAATACAAGAAGAAAGATAGGTTCAATCCACAAAAAAAGTAGAACTTACGAACATCTCTAAATGTCTTAGATAGAATTCTTCCTCCTACTGTAGCTATTGTCGCAAGAAGAACAACAATAACTATCCAAGCGGTTGATAACGCTATTGCCCTAACTTCGGATAAGCTATTTTCGAATGAAGGAAAAGCTAATATTCCAGGTGAAGGCGTAAGATTGTCAGATGTTACGAATATTATTATATTCAACTCATGGTCGCTATTAGCTGTTAACGAGACGGCAGAGTATCCGCATGAAGGATCTATTTCAATATCATAAAAGGAATTAAGGTGGCCGAGATTTCCGAGGTGCCTGCCATTGCAGTAGACATGTGCTATTCCATCAATTTCAGGAATACTTATATTAATTGTTTGAATATCTTCTGGCAATTCGATTCGAGCAAGGTATGCTGAATGAAGATAATTATTATCGCTTGCAATTAAATCTCCTGCAGAAATGCCTTTCTTCTCAGTAGTGTTATGCCATTCAACGTCATTTCCAAGATCATTCCATCCGTCAGAAGAGATCGAAACATTTGATGCATAAATACCATCCAGATAGTCATCAAATTCATAATCTTGTGTGAGAAAAACATCATCAGTTAAATTTGGAACAAATATCCAATTCTGTCCTATGATTACTTGATCGTCTTCACTAATCTCATCTTGTGCAAAATCGAAGGTTTGAGTGTCTTCGTGAAAAGTAATACCGCTATCAACTCTTGAGTTAATAACAGTATTAACGTATCCAACTAAAATAAATACAAAAATAAAAAGAATAGCAAATAAGAGCTTCGATCTTAACGAAGACTTGAATACTATTCTTTTTGTCCTCTTTATCTTATCCATTGAAGGAACCCCGGTTCACAAGTAATGTAAAAGAGAAAAGCCTCTCAGTTTATTAAGAGGCTTTCGAATTGGTTAATCAGTATTCACTATGCAAACTGTTTTTTACAGGAGGATAAGCAAAAGAATAACCTGTGCCCCATTCTGTTTTAACAAAAGTAATCTCTGGTGCAATCTTCTCCATCTTTTTACGTAGATATGAGATGTTTACCATTACAAGGTGATTATCACAAGGTGAATCATCACCCCATACATGAGAGTAAATTCGTGAGAAAGGAACGATAACATTAGGTGTCTCAGCTAATAGTCTGAGAATATCGAACTCGCGATTTGTAAGATGAACAGGCATCTCCTTTAAAAGAACCTCACGAGTCTTTATGTTAATCTTCAAAGGCGCAAACTCCATAAGGAAGCCTTCGCTCTTCATATTTCTTCTAATATGAGCATTTATACGCAAGCTTAACTCAGGAAGCGAGTATGGTTTAGTAATATAGTCATCCGCGCCAACCTTGAAGCCCTGAATCTTATCTTCAACTTGCTCCTTAGCAGTTAAGAAAATAATAGGAGCCTTAGAGTAAACTGCAATTCTAGGAGGCAACTCGAATGCACTTCCATCAGGTAGCATTACATCCAAAACGATGCAATCGAAACTGTGTATCTGAATCTTCTCCATTGTCTGAGCAATAGTAGTAGCAGTAAGTACTTCAAATCCTTCACTAGCAAGGAAAGTACGATTGATTTCCAAAATATCTGTATCATCATCTACCAATAGAATCTTATGTTGTGCCATGCTTATACCTCCATGCATTTGAACATCTTTTTAATTTTTGATATATATATCTTAATTATAGACAACAATTTGATTATTACAACTCTATTTACAATTAATTTATAATTTCCTTTACTTAATAAAAACTCCAATGTGTAAAACCATACAAACAGGTAATTTTTGCTCGAAAAGAACGATAAATGACTCTTATGTGTGAATACAAACGTAAGTTTGTATGCTAAAATTATACTACTATGAAGAGAAGAATTTTGCATGTCGATCAGAATTGCTATTTTGCCTCAGTTGAGATGATTGCGCATCCCGAGTATCGCAATGTCCCAATGGCTGTAGTTGGAAGCGTTGAGAAACGTTATGGAATTGTCCTAGCGAAGAATTATCTAGTTTCTGCAGCTGGGGTTAAGACTGCCGAGGTTATTTGGAAGGCAGAGCAGAAGTGTCCAAACTTAGTTAAAGCCGAGGCACATTTTGAGAAGTATTCATTTTACTCTAAGAGATTAAGGGAGATGTATAGTGAATATTCCGATAGAGTCGAGCCATTTGGTCTGGATGAATGTTGGATTGATATCTCCGAGAGCTGCTTGGATAGAGACGCGAAGTCGGTTGCTGATGAGATAAGGCAAAGGGTTAAAGAGGAGTTTAGCTTATCGTGCTCAGTAGGAGTCAGCTTTAACAAGGTTTTCGCCAAGTTAGGTTCGGATTATAAGAAGCCTGATGCTACCACGGTTTTTAGCGAAGAGGAGTTCCGAGATGTTGTATGGAAGCTACCTGTTGAGGAGTTGCTTTTTGTAGGAAGATCGACCAAAGCGAGCCTTCATAAGATTAATATACGAACTATTGGGGATCTTGCAAATGCAAGTGAGAGCTATTTATCTTCGTATCTTGGCAAGGGCGGCGTTATGTTGTGGCGTTATGCGAATGGATTGGACGATGACGAAGTAATGAAGAATGATTATAAGAGGGACATTAAGTCAGTAGGAAATTCGACAACTCCTTCTTCGGATATGAGAAACATCAAGGATGTGTCGGGAGTTATGCATTCGCTTGCAGCTAGTGTTGCGTCAAGACTTCGCAAGTATGAATTATTAGGAACCGTTGTTCAAATATGGGTTAGAGACAAGAATTTAAATTCGTATGAGAAGCAAAGAGTTCTATTTGAACCATCAAATAATGAGAAGGAGATTTATGAGACGGCATTGGAGCTTTTCAGAGAATCCTATAATTGGCATGCGGCTATTCGAAGTGTTGGTGTAAGGTGTACTAAGCTCATCTCGAAGAACGAGGGAATTCAATTGTCGATATTTGATGATTGTGAGAAACTTGATAGAGAGAAGAAACTAGATAATACTGTAGATGAGATTAATAGAAGATATGGTTCTGGAGCAATAAAGAGGCTTGTTGAGCTTAATGGTGATTTGGGTAACTTTGATCCCTCGCGGACTGAGGGTGGAATATGTGGGAAACCTGGTTCGGAATTGAAATGAGATATTATAGCGCTAATGATTATTATAAAGATAGATTTGGATGCAAGATGTATAAGGCTGCTATTAGTTTGCCTGTAACTTGCCCGAATCGAGATGGAAGTAAAGGGGTAGGAGGTTGTGCTTTTTGTTCTGGAGAGGGTTCTGGTGAGTTCGCTTCTTTATGCAACATTTCTGTAGTAAACCAAATTGATTTGGCGATAGATAAGCTCAAGACTAAGACAGATGAGGGCACAGGGTTTATTGCTTATTTCCAGAGTTTTACCAATACATATTGTGAAGTTGGTTTCTTGGAGGATGCTATTTCTCAAGCGGTTAATCATCCGAGAGTAAGAGCTATTTCAATAGCAACTCGACCGGACTGTATTAGCGATAAGATGATAAAGATGCTAAGCCGCATTAATAAGATTTGTCCAATTTTTGTAGAATTAGGACTTCAAACCTCTAATGACGAGATAGCTTATAGATTTAATAGATGTTTTTTTACGCAAGAGTATGACGACACGATTATCCAACTGAAGGAAGAGGGCATCAATGTAATTACTCATGTCATTTTTGGACTTGAAGGAGATACGATAGAAGGAATGCTTGACACGGTGAATCATGTTGTCGAGTGTAAGTCAGATGGTATTAAGTTCACATGTTTATTTGTACTCAAAGGGACGCGATACGAAGAGTTATATAATGAAGGCAAACTAAGTGTTCTCGAGATGCAGGAGTACTTCGACATAGTTGATAAGGCACTAGAATTGTTGCCTAAGGATATGGTGGTTCATCGTTTGACTGGAGACGGTCCTAAGTCCTCTTTGATTGCTCCAATGTGGACTTGGAATAAGAGAAATGTAGTAAACTATATTAATAAGCGCTTTAAGTAGTATGAAGGTGAAGATTATGAAAGCATATATTTCTCAATACATTGACGAAGTGGTTAAGATTCTAGATATGAGTAAAGAAGACACGACTCTTTCTTACCTTGAAGATTTCGAGATTGAGCTGGAGAAGAAGATAACGTTCTTTATGCATGAGAGGCTAATTCATCTGATCGTGACAGTTCTTTTCGCAATTCTTGAGATAATTAGTCTTGCAACTTTGACGATATCGATAAGCCTTCCGATGATTATTTTATGCGTTCTATTTTTGGTTTTGCTTGTGCCCTATGTTTTGCATTATTACTTTCTTGAAAATAGTGTTCAGAAATTATATAAGCTCCGCGATGCGCTTCTAGAGAGAGTAAAATCTATTTCTGATAAATAACCAAATCGAAGTCTTTTGCCTTAGAAATAACCATCTCGTATATTAATGACGTTGTTTGACAAAATGCATTATACTCAATATTTGATGTATAACAGATTATCTCAAGCGGAATGCCGATACCTTCACTTTTAGACATAGCTGATGTGCTACATATTATTGGACTATCCTTACGAATACCTGGGATGTTTTTAAGCGTTTCATGTAAATACATTCTTAACATATATAAATTTGTAGGATCAACGGCATTGGGAATATTACTTAACTCTATTTCCGGGAACTTTTTAGTAGTTGCTTTAGATTGGGCTTGGTTTAAAGCTTTAATGCTGTTGGAGTCAATCCAAACGATTAGCTTAATTTGGCGGTTCTTATTTCTCTCAATCTCATACCAATTTCGAAAAGTTGACGAGAGAATCGTGTAAGCTGGAACAGTACAAATCGTGTTATCGAAAGCGTGAATTCGAACAGACATGAGCGAGATGTCCATAACGGTTCCTTCAATTCCTTCTTTTGGTAAGCTAATAAAATCGCCAATACGAAGAAGTCCGTCGCTGGTCAATTGAATACTCGCAACTAGACCAAGAAGCGCGTCCTTAAAAACAATAGAAAGAATAGCTGTGAAGGCTCCAATTCCAGAAATAAGAACGATAGGATTCTGATTGATTAGCTTTGCTATCATGATTAGGCCTAGCACGAAAAAAATCACAATTCGAGCAATTTGTAGTGGACCTTTGATGGGGCGCTTCTTGGAAATCATCTTAGTCATATAGTATGCATTAGCTATGTCTATGATACTGGAAATAACTACCATCATTATGATAATCGACAAGAAAAAGCATGTATCTACAATGAAATCGGCGATTCCAGGGAATCTGTTGGCACACTTCGAAATAATAAGAACTATTGCGAACAAAGAAAACTTAGTTGGAAAGCGATTGCTCATAGCAAGATCAGAGACTTTCGAGATGAATTTCGACTTACTCTTCTTAAGCAAACTAGTTACTAAATTTAGTACTATTAATACTACTAAGCTCAATATTGCTATGGCTAGCACGTTAAGAAAAGGAATAAGAACATTGCTAAGCATTGAATCTTTATCGATGTTGTCGGCTATCCAATCAATTAATTTGAACATAAGTACCACCTTCCAGTCTATTGCTTGTATATCACTAGGCGAGCAAAAATGTCAACAATTGCTCCTAAACCATATAATAAGATAATAATAATCATTAATCACTAATGTCACTATAATAGACTATTTATCACAAAACAAAAGGGCTACTATATGCAGCCCTTTCAAATTTATACTGTGCAATTCACACAACCATTATATTATACCACGGCGTATGGCTTGTGCTAAGTGTACAGGTTGCACAAGAAGATGTCAGTTTTTTTGAACTTTTATTACGGTTGTATTACAAGGGAGTGCCTACTATAATAAAAGTAGCTCCAGAGAATACGGAAACGATAGTTTTTCATTCACGGAGGCCGCCCGAATCAATAAGGCGAGCGTAGGGAAGAACCATATGTGTGAAGACTTATGGCGAAGCCGAAGAAACAAGTAGAATCTAGTTATTGAGTTGTTTTCTTAGTTGTACTGAGACCCAAGCGATTATTGAGATTCTATAAGAAACGAAGCTAAAGATTATTGAGGTAGGGAAAGACGAGAGCGATTGACGAGATGGTGACATCAACAAGTCGCATATCGTAACAGTTTAGTTGATTCGGATATCATTTCCGCGACTAGGTGAGATGTCACCGTCGACAGGTAGAATTCGAAGTCCGAACGACAAACAGCAACTTAGTTGAACTGACCGAGTAACCGTTGTGGTTTAGGTAGATGCACTTGAGAGTGACGTTGGAAGCCTAACAGAGAAATGTCGAACCAGTCGGTGAATAGCATATTAGATTAGTTGCTAGAGTCGGTAGAACAGTTAATTAAGCGTTATGATAGATTAGACTCGTGAGGATGTAAAGGGCGCCGGAGATATTGAATACATACTCCTTAGGTGAGTTATCGATGAGGTTCGCTGGAGCTTTCGTATGCTACAATAGTAGCTTGAATGTAACAAAGAAAGGAGACTAGTACTAGTTTCCTTTTCATTGTTTAGAATACAAATCTAATCATAAATAGATTACTGTTTGCGAGATGTCTCGGCAATATATGGTAAGTTACGTCCAACCTCGTCTAAATCCATTCCGTATCCTATAAGCCATTGGTCCGTAATTTCGAATCCATAGTATTTAACGGGAATAGTCATAAGAAGTCTATCTGGGTTAAGAAGCATGCTACAAAGCGATATGCTTGCTGGTTTCTTTGATTCAATATTTGATATTAGATAGGCAGTAGTGAGACCCGTTCTAATAACATCTTCAACAATTATTACTGACTTGCCAGTAATATCTACATCGATATCCTTGGTGATACGAACAACCCCTGTTCTTGAAGTAGTATCAGGGATAGATCCAAAGCCTATTGTATCCAATTTCAATGGCAAATCTATTGAACGAGACAAATCCGAGAAAAAGTACAAAGAACCTTTTAATACCCCTATTAGGACAACTTCTTGTCCGTAAAAGTCCTTGGTAATCATTTGACCCAATTCGATAACACGTTTCCTGATAGTCTCTTCATCAAATACTATTCTACTAATTTCGATGCTGTTTCCAAGAATGTGAGACATAAAACACCTTCCTTAAAAGCTTTGGATTCATTAGCAAAATCTCTTAAGTCTTTCGACAAGACTTAGGAAATCTTTCTTATATACAATTCTGACATTTGTTCCAGGATACATTTCGCGTACTTTACGTACCTTTTTATTCTTAATAGTCACATATTTCTGCTCCATCGTCGTTAGCTCTAAGTAGATATCAAACTTAGGAAGATAGAAGTCAGGAGAAAATGCCATTTTAATGTTGCCTTCTGCATCATATTCGATAGGGAAGGTTTTTGGTTCGTAAAGCCATTCAATCTCATACATGTCGAGGATGTGAGCGAATTCCGCCTCGGTATCATTTTTGAAGACGATTGCTTCAGCTTGGTGGTCAATTGCGCCTACTTCTTTGGTCTCTATGGCAATCTTAGCGCGTCTGTTCTTCGCTTCGATTAGCGCAAGAGCAGCAGCGGAAGCTTCCTCTACAGATGAGTTGTCCGTATTAAGCGTAATATCAAACAGTTCAGGGTTGCTTAAATCTTTTTCGAAAAGAACACTTACGAATCTTTTGTGTTTACGATCTGCCGTCTCAACAGAAGTTCTTGCCGATTCGTAATCAAGATTGAATCTTCTAGCTATTCTGTTAGTTCTAGTATCTTCACTAGCGCAGACTCGAATGTTTACAGCATAGGGGCAGTTGGCACATATAACGCAACCACCAAGACCCACTAAGATAATGTCGTGACCAGGAGTAGCATCTTGAGCAAGTTCCGTGATACGCTTGATAAGTATGTCCTTGTAAGTAATATCAGAACCTGAAGATGAAGAAAGGAAAAACTTTGCACTCTCGTTAAGCCTCTCTATTGATCCGGAAGATTGCTCTCCAAAAAAGTTTGATAAAGCATATTCTCGATCGATGATATCACATCCAAGCTTGTCAGAAAGGTACTGAGCTATTTCGTCGCCAAGGCTTCCGTTCTGTCTCGAGATAGTGATAATTGCCATGAGGGCCTCCTATACTTAATCTGCTCTGTGTTTTGATTATATTATATCATTATCGATTTTCTTTTGGTAAAACGGTTGACATCAAAACAGTCTTTATATATAATTTCTCGTGCGTGAAGCATCTGGTTATTTACGCCGACTTAGCTCAGTTGGTAGAGCAGCTGATTTGTAATCAGCAGGTCGCGAGTTCGAGTCTCGCAATCGGCTCCATATTAATCCTCAATATTCTAGTGATATTGAGGATTTTTATTTGTTATTCAAGAGTTTGATGATACTATTACTAAAGGATGTTTATGCATGTTTTTGGGAGATAGGAGATTCAAGATACAGTATGAAGCTTTCATATTCTAAGTTGCGTTTCGCTACTATTATGTATTCTGCTATTCCTGTAGTTTTTTTCATTTTTGGTTGGTTCAGCTTAATGTTTGCTATAGTTTTTACTGCGTGTCTTGCTTTCGCTTTGTATAGTTTCAAGAAATACACAAATAGTGATGATGGAGCCATCTCAGAGATTACTATCTCAAAGAGAACCTTAGTTATAGTAGGTGTAATAACGGTCGTATGGTGCTTGCTTGCTGGTCAAGGAGGCTTCATTCATCAATCTAGTGACAATGTTATTCGTAATGCTATTTTTCGAGATATGATCAAGTACGAATGGCCTGTATCCTACTCGGGAGAGCAAATTCTTTCTTATTATATTGGTCAATGGGTTTTACCTGCTTTTTTTGGAAAGATGGTTTTTGCAATTAGTGGTTCCATATTCGCCGCCTACTTAACTGGTAACATATTCTTATTCATTTGGAGTGGGGTAGGTGTTTATCTGGCACTTTTGTTTGTTGTTTTGTTGACATCAAAGGGCGGGAAAGTTTTGCCGATTGTTGCGGTTCTTATGTTCATTATGTTTAGTGGGCTTGATGTCGTTGGTAAGGAGATAACGAAGTATCCGGTTACGGATCATATAGAATGGTGGGCTAGATATTTCCAATTTAGTTCAAACTCTACGTGTTTATTTTGGGTTTACAATCAAGCGATAGTGAGTTGGTTAGTTACTATGTGCGTGATTAACGAGAAGAAGATAGATAATCTGGCTTTTATAGGAATTATGGCTTTGCCTTTTGGTCCTTTCCCGTTTGTTGGAATTGTAGGCATTTGTGTTGCTAAAGCTATATCAATAATTATCGATGAGAAACCGTCCTTCAAGGAATTAATAAAGAATACGTTCACGGAGCAGAATGTTTTGGCTCTAATTGCAATAGGAGTGCCGTATGCGGTCTACTATATGTCAAATTCTATTGTGTCGAATGATGCAATCTATGGTGAGAACGAAGTCAATGTTGGATTGCGTTTTCATGGAGTATTAATGAACGCTATTAAGACGGGAAGTTCTGCTGAGATTTGGAATTTTGTGTCTTTCTATTTGGGATTCATGTTACTTGAAGTAGGAGTTTTTGTACTAATAATAGTATTACATAAGAAGAAGTCTTTCTTAAAGAATAAGGCGTTCTTCATTTCAATGATTATGCTCTTGTTTGTTCCTCTTATTCAAATGGGAGCGGGTTATGACTTTGCGATGAGAGTATCAATTCCTTTCGTAACTTATATAGCGATAGAGTTTATTCAAAGTGTACTCGAGATGATTTCGTATAGTAAGCCAGATGTTGGGAAGGTACGTAATTTCTTAACTAAGCCGGTTTTATTACTAGCACTTCTGATATTTTTGGTAGGCAGCGTTACTCCTTATGTCGAGTTCAGAAGAGAGATAGTAAAAACGTATACTCAAGGCGTCAATCCGAAAGTTGACTATTTCGCTTTTGAGTCATTGAATCAATTAGCTGAAAAAAATAATTTTGCTTCGCCACAGACAAGCGACTCTTTGTACTATCAATATTTTGCTAGACGTGGCCTTAGATAATGGAACTCATGTCGATTTTGAGCTTCAATCATAGTTATTAGTTAATTAATGTGAAGATTTAGTGCTTACAGTATAAATTCCTGCATTATCGAGTCATTCTAATGTAATAACCGAGAGAACAAGTAGGGTGGAGATGGAGATACGTATGGACGATGTTGATTTATTTGAGAGGTTATCATTAGACGCACATCCTGCGTTGGATTATTTGCTTTATGACGGCTGGCTTATGCAATTTAGTGATGGCTATACTGATAGAGCCAATTCGATTTATGTTCTCGAGAAAGGCGAATTGGATCTTAATGACAAGATAGCCTATTGTGAGGGGGAGTATGCGCGCCGTGGACTTCCTTGTAACTTTAAGATAACGCCTAAGAATATTGATATGGATATCATTCTTTCGAAAAGAGACTACAATATTGTAACGCCTACCTACATAATGAGTATGTCTCTGGAGAGTTCGAAAAGCACAAAGGAGCTCGATTATCCAGCAAATTATGTCTTTGAAGCTGGACCTCTTGATAGCTCTTGGGAAGAGTGCAGTGCGAAGCTTGAGTCTGTAGAATATGAGAAGATGCAAATTGCCAAACGCATTCATTCCAAGATTAAGGGTGAGGTATTTGGAGCAAAGGTTTCGGTTGATGGAAGAGACATAGCTTGCGCGATGGGCGTCGCTGACGGTATTTATTTAGGTTTGTATAACGTTTTTGTCTTTGAAGAATATAGAAGAAAAGGTCTTGCAGAGAAGCTAATAAATGACATTTTCGCGAAGGCCTACGAGTTTGGTGCAAGAAAGGCATATCTTCAAGTTGTTAGAGAAAACAAGCGCGCTATAGCGCTATACTCGAAAATGGGTTTTTGCACGAATTACACATATTGGTATAGAAAGAAGATGCAATAATTATGAATTGGGACCCGACAAAGTATTTACTTTTCGAAAAAGAGAGGACGAGACCTGCTAAGGAAACAATTTCCGGATGTGGATATCTTGGGTGTTGATTACTCTAGTAATATGATCGAGCAAGCAAGAGCTGACTACAAAGATGATTCACATATGCTTTTCGAAGTAGCCGATGCCTCAAAAGATCTGGAGACAATGAAGCATATGTTTGATTTGGTGTTCTCGAACGCATGCATTCAATGGGTTCCGAACCACGACAAGCTTATTAATGACATTATTAATGCGGTTAAGTCAGGCGGTTACTTAGCGATTCAGCAACCATATAACTATGATGAGCCGATTTACTTGTTGATTCGGGAAACAATTGCGTCAAGCAGATGGAAGAGCCGCATTAACGACTCGAGAACTTTCTATCACTTGAGGGCTAACGACTACTATGATCTGCTCGCAACAAGATGCGAAGACATCAACGTTTGGATGACAACCTATAAGCACACAATGCCCTCGCATGAAGCGATTCTTGATTGGTATCGTGGGACAGGCTTGCGTCCATATATTCAGGCGCTTGGCGATGACAAAGAGAGTATACAGGAGTTCGAAAAAGACATTCTCGATAGAATAGTAACTGCTTATCCAAAGCAAAAAGACGGTAATATTATTTTTGATTTCCCTAGATTGTTTTTTACAGCAAAAGTGAAGTAATAGTATTGCAGAGTGCCTAAGATTAAGCGCAGCAATCTGTTTATATAAGAAGCCGATATAGCAATGCATGTTTATATTTCGATATAACATGCAAATTTTTTTGCAAGTATATTGACGTACAATATTATACGACGTATAATACCATCATAAATATAATATGAAAGGAGATAGAGTATGGTTTTTCAATTAGGTGCACCTCTACTTGATGCGTGCGTATTAGCTGTACTTACTGAGGGTGACGCTTATGGGTACACTTTGACTCAGCAAGTTAAGTCCGTTGTTGATATTTCTGAGTCGACATTATATCCAGTTCTTAGACGATTAGAGAAGGACAATTGTCTTGAGACATATGATGAGCCTTTTCAAGGACGTAACAGAAGGTATTACAAACTGACGGATGAAGGCAAGACAAAGTTTGATTTCTATTTAATGGAATGGAGCAAGTTTGTAGAAGCTATTAATCGTTTGATGGAGGGTAAGGGAAATGAATAAAGAAGAATACATTTCCGAGTTAAGTAATTGCCTAAAGAGATTGCCTGAGAGCGATAAGCAAAAGGCGCTTGAATTCTATAGGGAATACCTAGAGGAAGCTGGTCAGGAGAATGAGACAAGCACTATTGAGGCGCTCGGAACGCCAAAGGAACTTGCTAAGAAGATTATTGTTGAGTGTGTAGATAAGAACTATATCAAGGAAGAACTTTCAGAAAGCAATGATAGTAATATTAATAATGATTCTTCTCAAGAAGCTAAGAAAGAAAAAGGAAAAGTTAAGCTTAGTGCTATATGGATAGTTCTACTTGCGATTTGTGCTTTGCCTTTCTCACCAGTAGTTATTGCATTGGTTATTGCTCTTCTAGTAATTGTTATCTCAATACTAATTACAATTGGTGCTCTGGTCTTATCTGGAGTTGTAACAGCGATTGCAGGATTAATTATGTTCGTTGTAGGTATTCTTTCTATTTTCTCTATGCCTGGAGGAGCTTTACTTCCAATAGGTATTGGACTTACTTGCATAGCACTTGGAGTTCTTATGTCAATAGGATTCTATGAGCTAGGAAAGCTTATCGTTATTGGTTTTGTGAAACTTGGTGGATCCATGGTTCATAAGAAGAAGGGGGGAAATAAGAATGCCTAAATGGATAAAGTGGTGTTTAAGAATTTCAATCGTTTTACTCGCTGTAGGAATTGTTTTATCTGCAATAGGCTTCTGGATAAACAAGGGAAAAGGGTTCAATATTTATTGGAAGGACTATCGCTTTGTTTATGATAAGGACGAATCAGCAATAAGTGAGCTAGATTTTACGGAGCTGGATGCTTTCGAAGAAATCAATGTTGATATTGACAGTGCTGATGTAGAGTTTAAGCAAGGTGATGACTACGGAATCTCATATCGTGTTGAGGGCGATGCGCCTACGTATTCAGTAGAGAATGGTGTATTGACTGTAAATAAGAGTCAGGACTCTATTGCTGTAGTTAACTTCAACTTCAACTTTATCTCACAGGAAAGATCCAACATAATTACTATCTACTATCCAGCAGGAGAAGATGTTAGCTTTACATCCATAAATCTCACTAATCACTTTGGTGATATCAATGTTACTGGGGATTTTGAAGCAGATAATCTGGATATTGTTAATGATTCAGGTGACGTTTATTTGACAGGTTTATCTGGTGCCATGATCGTAGAATTAAATTTTGGCGACTTGACAATAGAAGATAGTACATTTGAATCTTTGGATATTGATAATCAAAGCGGTGATTGTACTATGGATAATGTTGAGATTGCTGGAAACACTTCAATTTCTAATGAATTTGGAAATTCTGAAGCAAGCAATTGCTCCTTCAATGAAATAACAGCCAATATGGAGTGTGGTGACTTAGATTTTATTAATTGCGTATATAGTGCAAATGTAAATATTGAAGAGTCATTTGGAGATGTATCTGTTGAAGGTGAGTGCACGACCGATTCCTTTGGATTTGACCTTGATGCATCATTTGGTGATATAAGCGTACAGGGAAATTCAATTGATCAGTCAAGCTATAGTGAAAATTCAGATGCTGATATCGTGTTCACTGTCTCAAATGAGAGTGGTGATACAAGTGTAGAAATAGCTTAATCGTTTGTTTTCGACTCCTAATAACATGAAAATTGTCGCACGTAGCTCAAAAAGCAAAGTGCGACAATTTTTATTGATGTAAAAAAGCTTGCATTTTTTGGAAATTGTATGAAAATACTAATAGAATACTTTTATTGTCAAAAGGTATCCGGATTAAGGGGTAGGAGAATGTATAGAATAGTAGCTAAGGAAGAACTCAATTCCTCCGTAACGAAGATTGTTGTAGAAGCGCCTCTTGTTGCAAGGAAGGCGGAGCCAGGTCAATTCATTATTCTAAGAGTTGATGATGACGGGGAGAGAATTCCTCTTACGATAGCGGATTATGATAGAGAAAAGGGAACAGTAACGATTATTTTTCAAATAGTTGGTGCTACAACTAATATACTTAATCAAAAACAAGTAGGAGAGAGTATTAAGGATTTTGTTGGTCCTCTTGGAAAAGAAGCGGAGACTAACGGGTACAAGAACGTATGCATAGTTGGTGGAGGTGTAGGTTGCGCTATAGCTCTCCCTATTGCTAAGAAATTTCACGAATTGGGTGCTAAGGTTACTAGTATTGTTGGTTTTAGAAGCAAAGACATAGTTATTCTTGAGGAGGACTTCAAGAAGTGTTCGGATAAGCTTTTTGTATTGACTGACGATGGTACCTATGGAACTAAGGGAAATGTCACAGCACCTCTTAAGGATTGTCTGGATCAAGGAGAGAAGTTCGATTTGGTTATTACTATTGGTCCTCTTATCATGATGAAGTTTGTTGTGTTGACGTGTAAGCCATATGGCGTACCTGTAACAGTATCGATGAATCCTATTATGATTGACGGAACTGGAATGTGTGGCGGATGCCGACTTACTTTATTGCAAGACGGTGAAAGAGTAACTAAGTTCGCATGCGTAGACGGACCGGACTTTAATGGATATGAGATAGACTTTGATGAGGCAATGTCAAGAGGACGTATGTATCAGGAACAAGATCGACATGCAAATACTGGAAGTTGCAACTTGTTCTCAGCAGATAAAGACAATAAGAGTGAAAGATAAGGGGATAGAGGATGGCTTTTATAGCTAAGATGAATTCAATGCCAACACTGGATGCTAGCGTTCGATCTAAAAATTTTAAAGAGGTAGCTCTGGGATATTCCGCAAACGTTGCAATAGAAGAAGCAAAAAGATGCTTGAATTGCAAAAATAAACCTTGTGTAACTGGTTGCCCAGCAAATATTGATATTCCTGGCTTTATTTCTCACGTAAAGAATAATGACTTTGACAAAGCATTTGAAGTGATATCTCAGTCGTCGTGTCTCCCGGCGGTTTGTGGACGAGTTTGTCCTCAAGAAAGCCAATGCGAGAGTAAGTGTACGATGGGAGTTAAGTTCGAGCCAGTTGGAATTGGAAGACTTGAGAGATTCGTTGCTGATTACCATAATAGTAAAGATAGCGATAATGAGCAAAAAGCAAAACAGGTTCAACCTAATGGCATAAAGATAGCTATTATTGGCTCTGGTCCTTCAGGCTTATCATGTGCCGGAGATTTAGTTCGTGAAGGCTTTGAAGTAAGTATCTACGAAGCTTTGCACTTACCTGGTGGCGTTCTGTCATATGGAATTCCTGAGTTCCGTTTGCCTAAAAGGATAATTCGTAAGGAAGTAGATGCCTTGATTAGTCAGGGCGTAAAACTTAAAACTAATGTAGTTATTGGTAAGACTTTGGATATAGATGATTTATTTGAGATGGGATATAAAGCGATTTATGTTAGTACTGGTGCAGGACTTCCCAAATTCATGAATATCCCTGGTGAAAGCTTAAAGGGTGTATATTCTGCTAATGAGTTCCTTACAAGAGTTAATCTTATGAAGGCATATAAAGAAGGTAGTTTTACTCCAATATCTACGGGCGAGAAGACTGTTGTTGTCGGAGGAGGAAATGTTGCAATTGATGCAGCTCGTTGTGCAATTAGACTTGGAAGCAAGGTCACGGTTGTTTATCGCCGTACTGAGAAAGAGCTTCCGGCGCGTCTGGAAGAGATTGAGCACGCCAAAGAAGAAGGTATTGAGTTTATGTTCCTAACTAACCCGATAGAGATTAAGTCAGACGAGAATGGTTTTGTGGATAGCATAGTTTGTAGACAAATGAAGTTATCTGAACCTGATGAGTCTGGAAGAGCTAGGCCAGTTGAGGTTGCCGGAAGTGAGTTCGAGATAAAGACACATTCGGTTATTATGGCTCTAGGTACATCACCTAATCCATTAATTCGTAAGACCACAAAGGGAATCAAGTTTAATATGCATGGTGGAATTGTTGTTGACGATAATGGCAAAACGTCTAGGGAGGGCATCTATGCTGGAGGCGATGCTGTTACGGGTTCTGCTACAGTAATCTCTGCTCTGGGTGCTGGAAAAAGAGCTGCCAAGGCAATAATGGAGAGCTTAACTAAGTAAACTGCGACATTTTTATCCAATTAATTCATGAAGTAATTAGTTAACTAGAAAGTTAATCTATAGTGGATTAATCTTTCTAGTTAATTGTCTGTGTAATAACCACAATATTATACCTATAAGTATTGTCCCCACATGCATGGCAGTAAAGCTAATTGCCCACGCACCATTCTTGTTTAAGAAATAGATGTCTTTCCATTCTTTTAGATATACAACCATAATCATATAGACGATGCCATAGAAGAAGGTGGGCAAAATGCTCATAAAGGAGTGGAAGAAGCTAATCTCGCCTTTTTCGATATAAAGAAAAGAAGAAATCACGAGAAATGGTGTTATCAGATGAAGGATGAGATTACGTCCAGCAAAAGCCTTCGCGAATCCTGCCGTTGGGCCAAGATAGGCCAAAGAAGTTATGAAAGTAACGCCTAGAGCTACAGCAGCAACATATTTGAGCGTTATTGCCCAAGAAGATACGTGATCCTTCTTACGAATTATTACCAGAAAATTCTCAACGACCAATACAAGACAAGCAATTGTAGCTAGAATGTTCGAATCAATAGTGAAGTAGCGAAAGACATTCGTACCCTTGACCTTAAGGTTGTTGTACTTGAGTTTAACAAACAAATCCAGTTCGGAGAAGTATGATATTTTATAGAAGAAGGTGACGATACACGTGATAATTAGTATCGCTGTCACCAAATTTATTAATAAAGATACAGTGTTATTAAGCCTTAGTCTTCTCATAGTGTTCCTTCTTTTGATTCACATATAGTACACCAAATTGAAGAATATGTCCTTACTTTTTTCTGACTATTATTTAAGTATTCTGACTGTCCCTTGCAAACCATCGACCTCAACCAAGTCTCCAGTATGAAGGACTGTAGTCGCATTTCCGCATCCGACAACTGCAGGAATGCCGAACTCTCTAGCCACTATGGCAGCATGAGATAGAGGCGCGCCTATATCAGTAATAATTGCCTTTGCCTTGGGAAAAACAACTGTCCATCCTATGTTTGTGGCGTTTGTAACAAGTATTTCCTGGTTGTTGAATTCCTCCATGTCCTCGAGACGATTAATTACATGTACGATGCCCTTAACCTTGCCGCTTGCGCCTGGGAAGCCATTAACTTCACAACTTAATTGACTGCTTGATGTGTTTGAAGTATTCGAAGCACTATAGAAATCAAGCCTTCGGTTTTCTTCTTTCATCCATTTGGAGGGTTCAAATCGTCCAATAAGTATGTTGGGGAACTTTGGCATGGATTGGTACTTCTTGTATGTCTCGAGCCTCTTTGAAATGAACTGCAAGCAGGATTTGTCGTTTGCGAGAAGTGCAAGGATTTCATCAAAATACAACATAAATACGTCGTCACCAAGATTGTTTACTTTAGCAACCTGCAGTAAGAATTCTCGATAGACACAAAATAACCACACGGCCTTACTTCTTATGCTCTCCCTTACTTGGTTGGACTCGATGAACTTTGCCATCTTTTTATCTATCCATTTGGTCTTACTTGGATACTTTGCTTTGAAGTCCGCAAGAGCTTGCTTATAGCTTCTCGCTTGGTTATCTTGAAGCATATGTACATTAATTCCTGATTTATTATGCGTTTCTATTGCTTTTGCAACGAATGAAGGATCTTCGTATGGAGCTGGACAAGCAAGTTCCATTTCATTTTCGCTTCTATGACCACAAGTTTCTATGTATTCGCTCTCACTAATTCTGCCTTCAATTACATCTTCGAGAAGAAGCAACGGTTTCATGCTATCAAGAATTCCGAGACTTCCAGCACAAAGACGATCTGCAAGCTCTTTGCCCGCAAAGTTGGAGATCTCTTGCCTTGTATTAAGGAAAGCGTTTATGACAGTTGAAAGTTTGGAGATTGTTGTCATAACGTGTGAAGTGAACTCGGTACACGAAGTATTCCAGAAGGATAGAAGTTCATCATTTCTATTAAGATTATGAATTGAATCAATAGTCTCTCTAGCTATCTCTGGAAGTTTATCCAGAAACTCTTTTTGAGAATATTTTAGTGTCTTTGGCTTCTTTTGACTTGAGGCTATTATGCCCCAAATCGCACGTAAGAAATTTCTTCTATCAAAGGGGAATACAGGAACCTCAGCACCTTCAGGAATCTTTCCAGCAATGTCGGAGATAAGCTTGAAGGCACGTTTCCTAGATAATCCAAAAGATACGAGCATAGAGCAAACAACGCTGATATTGCAATATGCTTGACCTTCAACAACACTTATAAAACCAGAAACTCCCATAAGCTCGTTTATTGAGTGCAACAAGCTTTGAGTAGAAGGTGAGACGGCTGTCATGAATATTTCACCAACGTTTGTCTTAGATAACAAGTACTCGCCTGACAAGGATTCGTTAATTTCATAGGTGCTCATATTGAAGTCTTGAATGGTTGTGATTGGTCTTGCTTGAAGAATGTGGATTTGTCCATTCGCACACGCCCATTCGATGTCCATTTGCTGCTTGTAAGCATTTCGTATTTTGGTTGCATAGCGCGTTAATTGACGAGCTCCATTCTTAAAAATACTTGCTCCTTCGTACTTCTTCTCGAAAACATCATAAGTGAATGCCTCGCCATTCTTCTGTCCTGATACCAATTGCTCGCCATCTCCATACACGAAATTGCCTTGCATGAATGCACTACTTCCAGAAAAAACATCGCATGTAAATAGCACTCCCGCTAACTCTGCCTTTATAAATTTTTGAATAACGATTGCGATACCTGAGGATGATTGAGAATAGCTGTTGCTTTCTTTTCCAAGAGAAGCAGAATAAGCTTCAACTCTTTGGCTCTTTGAAGAAGTAATTACCTCGTTGATTGCTTCTATGATTTCACGCTTACTTATATCAATCTTAGTCTCGTATTGCCCAGCATAAGACAACAATTCACCATCTTCAGCTAGCGCCGAAGACCTAATAGCGTACGTGTATTTATCGGAAAGAGAGCTAATCAGGTTTTCTACTTCTGCCTTTGCTTCTGGAATGAGACAGTGATTCTCAATCGCGCTTGCTAAAATAATGTAACCGGAAGGAACGGGTAGCCTAAGTCTAGATAACTTAACAAGGGAAGAACCCTTACCTCCGGCAAGCTTTAGCTCCTCGTCGGATATTTTATCAAAGCTAACAATATAACTCATATAGTCTCCTTATTTGTTATTAATCTACTAAGAAAAGGTCAAATTGAATGTCAATAAAACGGTGAAGCTCTTCTATGTTCGTTAAATCGAATCCCGATAGTATCTTAATATCCTCATAACGATTAATCGCTAGTTGCATCGTAGAGGATAACTCGTAAGATATAAGCTTGCACTCTTCTTCGCTTTTGCGACCGCTATAGTGAGCCATAACAAGGGGCAGACTTGATTGCTTCTGAGATAAATCACGATGCAAAAGAACATACGCAGTAATTGCTGAAGTATACTTGTATTCTCGAATCAAGAACTCCGCAACCTTGTAGTGTAAAGAGCGAAGAATCTCCTTTGGGGGCTTGCTACTGTTCTCCACACTGTCAATGCAAAGCTCTTTCATGTACTTATCTTTGTTCATCGAAAAAGCCTCGAAAATAAGCCCCTCCCTCGATCCGAAACAATAATTAATCATTGCAACTTGAACGCCGGCTTTACTTGCTATCGTCCTTGACGTTACTTCGATTGGATTTACACATGCGTCCATCAATTCCATTGTTGCTTCGATTAGTTTGCTTTTAGAGATATCTAATTTATCGGATTTTCTCATAGGAAATGCTCCTTCGCGTATTATTGAACACGTTCAATAATACCACTTTCAATTAGGATGTCAATAGCCTTTGCATCATCGAAAATTAGTCGTATAATACCTTTTGTCATATAGCCAATTACTATCTTGGGGGCGTAGCTCAGCTGGGAGAGCGTACGGTTCGCATCCGTAAGGTCGAGAGTTCGATCCTCTTCGTCTCCACCAAATCTGCACTTATATTTTGATAGAAAATGAGTGCGGATTTTTATGCCCTAAAACCGCCTGCTGTCATGGGTTCTGGTGATATGTAGTGCTCGAAAAGGTCGTATTCTTTGATGGATTTCTTTG